>Ga0208937_1000045_pt1 | contig 123184 bp, 103 predicted proteins | sample June2015DPH_11_5_FD_184705 | JGI IMG/M metagenome (GOLD analysis project Ga0208937, IMG submission 184705) | Peatland microbial communities from SPRUCE experiment site at the Marcell Experimental Forest, Minnesota, USA - June2015DPH_11_40... | ecosystem: Environmental > Terrestrial > Soil >... | reverse complement strand
GTTGAGCTATCTCAAAGGGCTCTGACAAGCTTCCGTTTTATGCCGCATCAGGGAAGTCGGTCGCCCAATCAAACCGGCTTAAATCGCAAACCATGCGGCATAAAACGGGATGCGGTATAACTTCCGTTATGCCGAATTCGGCATAACGGAAGCCTGACGCTTTTGCGGCAAACTGCCGATGCCAGCTCGTAACGAGCGTGGTTTTTGCGTAGCGGAACAGGCGTGGTCGCAGGGGAAACGGGGCGACCGTCAAGCCTGTGAAGCGCAGCAAAAATTGCGCTGGTTACGGCGACTTCCGGTTCAAAGCAGTTTTCTCCACCAAGAAAACCATTTTGCAACCAATCCGTCAGGTTCGAGCGGCGGGAGCGTCACGCGGCGAAAACCGCGTTCGCAGTGGACGAGAACGCATTCGTGGTCGCGGAGATTGCGCAGCTTGTGCGGCTTGATTTTGTGTTCCTCGGTTTCGTTGTAATTGACATTGCGTTTGCCGGCACTGTAACCCCATGAGCGTTTTACCACCCGCTTTTTGCCGATGAAGTCGGCGGCTTGAACGGCATCGGCTTCGTCGGCGGAGCGGAAAACCATCCGGTTGCGAAGATTCAAGGTCAGGACTTTTGATTTGTCATTGCCTAGCGGTGGAATCAGCGAAGTCGTGCTTTGCGCGGCGGCAACGACGGTGGCGCCGGCCTCCCGGATCACATCCACGCAGTTGTAATCGCTCGTGCCGTCCTCGCTGGCCGTCATGAACCGTTGCGCCTCATCGGCCCAGAGGATGAGCAAGTTGTCTTTCGCACGGGCGGCCTTGGATTTGTCGAAACGGCGCAAGGCGTGATTGTAATAAAGCAGCTTCAGGAATGTGTTCACATAACGCCGTTCGGTCTGAAACTTTTGCGGCATCGTCGTGAGGATGATTTTGCCTTGGTCAATCGCCGAAAAATCAAAAGTGCTTTCGCCGGTGCAAAATACCTCGGCAACTTCCGGGGTTAGGAAGTATTGCAGGTAGTTGCCAATGGTTTCTCGGACACCACCAAATTGCTCGGCAGGCTGGGTAAGAAAACGGTCGAGAAAGTGTGCGTAAACGGCAGCCCGGCGTGGCGTTTCGGTGAGATTTTCGAGATTTTCCATTTCTTCTTCGAGCAGGTCGCGATTGGATAATAATTCATAGGCGTCCAGCAAAGTCACGGGGCGGTTCAATTCAAAAAGCATTTCGAGCGCGTGTGCAATGTGGGTCTGTGCCTGGCTTTTGAAAAAACCTTTGTCCCCGCCCTGGCCGAGACTCGTGGCGGTGTCCACGATGAACTTGGCGTAGGTGGAGAACGGAATACTGCGGTCGCCGGTCAGGTTGTAGCGATTCGGCGGGGTCCACTGCGCATCGGTGTCGTTTGCGCGGATTTGCAGATGAATCAGATCGTGTTCGCGGACGTAGTGACGAGCCATCGCAGCCAGTGCTTCCCAATAGACGCCTTTTTCGTCAACGCACAGCCCGCCCCATGTCGGCTCGTTTTGAAAAACTTGATGCACCAGTTGGTTGATGCCCGAACTGGTCTTGCCAGAGCCAGTGTCGCCGGTGATGAGCCAGCCGCGACAGAACTGATTGCGCTTCCACTTCAAACCGCCGAGCCGCGCGACGCAGCCTTTGCGATTTCGAGGATCGAACAAGAGCCAAACTGCGATGAACGCCAGAAGAATCCCACCAGCCGCCAAGAAGTATTGCGGATGCCGCAACGCGAGCATGATGTCTGGTGGAGGCATTATCGGACCGAACGGAACGAGGCTGAGTTTCATTTCCATGCCCTCCCAATAAAATAACCGGCCAGCAACGCGGCGAGCGCGGCGAAGATCGCTGCGGCGCGGGTGATTTTCGCGGCACGGTGAGCCGGTGACTGGCTTCGCAGCGCTTCCAGTAAAGCCGATGACTGCTGTTGAAATGTCTGCGTCGCGCCGACGAGCTTCGTGATGTCAGCGCGGAACTGCTCAAAAGACGGTATTTCCCGGCGGCGGATTTGATCCCAATGCTGCTGGTGGATGCGGAACAATTCGACAAGCAATATCACCGCGTCGTCTTCTCGCAGCCGATGTTTATCGCGCCACTCGGCAACGGCCTTGGTGAATTCCTCGTCGAAGTCCGGCGGCTGTGTGCTGGGCTTGGACATCACTTTGAAGGCAGTAACAGGTTGGAGGCAGATTCGACTTCAGCGTAAAACTTGCGCTGCCACGTTTGGAGTCGTTGCCGGTCAAGCAGGCTGAACGCGGGATGTTTCGCCGCCGCTGTGATGGTCAGATTCTCGGTGTTAAGCGCCTCAACCAGCCAGTCCTGCATCCGGCTCATGCCGATTTCCCGCGCGCCGAGCTTGTCTTTGAGCAGCGCGCGAACCTCACACGTTTCAAAGATCGTGAAACTGTCGCTGTGCGCCGCATTGCGGACGACAACGTAGCCGCACTTGTCTCCGAACTCGTCCGTAAGCCGCTGGATTTGTTCCACGCTGTCCGACTCGTGGTTCACCGGCATGACGAGCGTCAGCTTTGCACCGAGCGCGGACAGCACGGCGAACAGGTCAATTTCGGCGAAGAATTCAATGAACAGGTCGGTGGACGCGGCGCGGCAGTCCATGACGACAAGATTTGCCTTTTCCAACGCGGCGAAGATGCCGTCGAGAGCGCGACGTTTGGACAAGTCCAGGAAGCGGGTGTCGGGATGAAACCGTTTCAACGTCGAGTTCTCGTTGTCGCTGTCAATCGCGACATGGGCAATGCCCTTGTCTTTGAGATACTGGACGAAGTTGACGGCGAAGAAGCTTTTGCCAACGCCGCCTTTGCCGTTAAGGATGAGAATCAGTCTTTTCATTGTTTTTTGGGGTGAGTTTGCGGATTTGGGCTATGCGCGGTCCGCGTGGACGATCTGCGGCAGCCTCGGAGTCGGGCGGACCGCCGGGCACAGTGGTGGCTGGCGCAGGGAGAACGAACTTGGTTTCACCTTGCGGTTCGACGGCGGGAAGCCGTTTCCTGGGTGTGCGGCGGTGTGGCCGGATGTTTTCGCCCAGCACTTCGTGACAGAAATCAGCAATGGCCGTCTTGCCGGCTGGCAGGCAATGTTGCGTGAGCAATTCAGCGATGGCACGAAACGAAGCCCGTCTCTGCCGCAACTCGATAATGACATCCTTGGCCGGCAGCAAGTTCTCGAACTTCTGTTGGTGACGCGGCGTAAATTCCGACACCGCTTTGCGGACATTGTTTGGATCAAATGCGGACATACGCGGATAATATATGGAGATGAATCGTCCGCAGTGCGGATGCGATGCAACCGTGACCCGGACATTTGACGGATTCAGCGCGGTCGCGGACTGTCCACGAACACGGACTGGATACGGTCATGGACTGTGCGCGGATGCGGACTGGACGCGGACACGGATTGTTCACGGACACGGGCTGGACGCGGACATTCGCGGCCCGGACACGGTCACGGACATGGACTGATTGCGGACGCGGATGCGGGCATGGCCAGGACACGGTTACGGACTGGACACGGCCACGGGCGTGGCACGGATGCGGACTGGTTTCGGACTGGACGCGGTCGCGGACTGGACACGGCCACGGCCAGCAGGCCGGGCGATGGCGCGGACATTCCGCGTCCGAACCGCGACCACTTCGCGGACTCAAAAACCTGCCTCCCGGCAGGAGTAAGGCGTGCCCTGTCTTAAACATGATGAGAAACACATTGCCTCCCCTGTTGCAGCAACTCGTTACGCCAGGATTCCAGTTGCGCGGCGACAGTTTCGATGCGTGTGGTTTGTTCAATCGTCCGGGCTTCAATGCGACCAGGTTGTTGGTCGTGAAGCTGTGAGTCGGACAATTCGACCATCGTGTTGACGGCGTTGTGATTGATGTGTTCGCCAAATTTTTTGAGCACTTCGATGGCAGTGCGAATTTGGGCTGTGGATGGAGTTTGCATAATCAGATGTTCAGATGCGGATGCCGTGAGATGGTTGGTGCGCGAGTTCTTGCCGGTGTCCTGGCCGGCGTTTTGAAAGCCATTGTGCCCGTCGCATTTCAGTTGCCGCGACCGGATGCGCCCACGGCTCACTGAAACCGAGTCGGGCGGCTTCTTCCTCGGCTGCGAGCTTTGTGGGAGCTTCAACCACGGTGCGAAGTGGATCACCCATCACGCGGGCATATTCCCGGTCGGTGTGGTAAATGCCCCACAGTTGGTTGCCCGGCTTCAGAGTCGCGTTCGTTCTCATGGAGGCAGTTCATCATAATCCGAGGGAGCAATGGTGTGTCAGGCACACAATGACCGCGCACAGTCCGTGTAATGTCCGGGTGTGGTTACGGCAAAGACACAATACAACCTGAAAAACGCGCGGGAATACTTCGAGGAACACCTTTGCGCCGGGGATTACTACAACGAAGGGCAACGCGTGGCCGGCGAATGGGTTGGCGTGGGGGCGGAGCGGCTTGGACTGTCCGGGAAAGTCCGCGCTGAAGATTTCATGCGGCTCTGTGAAAACCAGCATCCAGCCACTGGTGAGAAATTGACCCCGGAATTGAAAACCACGCGGATTAAGGATGGTCAGACCGTGGCTGACCGGCGGATATTTTATGACTTCACATTTTCCCCGCCGAAATCGGTTTCGCTGGCGGGCTTCCTCGGCGGCGACGAGCGGATTTTCAAAGCTCACGACCGGGCGGCGCGAGTGGCGTTAAAAAACTTCGAGGACTTCGCGGCAACCCGTGTTCGCATAGGTGGCGCGCGTAGTGAACGGCTGACGGGCAATTTTGCCGCCGCGTTGTTCACTCACGACACCTCACGCGCGCTCGACCCGCATCTTCACACGCACTGCATTGTTTTCAACGCCACGTTTGACCCGGTGGAAAACCGCTGGAAGGCGTTGGAAAATCACGAGCTTCTTCGCGCCCGAAAATTTGCCGAGAATGTCTATTATCACGAACTCGCCCGCGACCTTCGGTCTTTCGGCTACCAGATACGCAACCGTGCGCGTGGTGATTTTCAAATCGAAGGCATCCCTCAAGAATTGTGCGAGCGGTTTTCCAAACGGCGCGGACAAATTGATGCGGCGCTGGACAAATTGCTGGCCGAAAAACCAGAACTCAAAGCTGGCAACATTGCCGAATTGAGGTCACGGCTTGCAGAATCAGAGCGAACTCGAAAGCAAAAGACATTAAGCCGCGATGAACTTCGGGCGTTGTGGGATGCCCAATTGAGCGAGTCTGAACGTGCGTTCATGCGCCAGCTTCCAAACCAACCAGCGGTCAAAGTGGAGGAACAAAAATCTGTCAACGTGAATGAAGCCGTCCAGTGGGCGGAAGAACATTTGTTCGACCGGAACTCGGTTGTGCTGGAATGTCAGGTGTGGCAGGAGGCATTGGGCCGGGCGCGGGGTGAAGGTTTTTCGGTTTCCGATCTCAAGGAATTAACCCAGCGACGTGGCTATATCCGGGACGAAGTGCGTCCAGGTGAAGTGACCCTGCGTGAAGTTCTGCTCCGCGAATGGGAAATCGTCCAGACCGCGAAAGAGGGCGTCGGTGATTGTCTCCCGCTGGTTGCGAATCCCCGTCCGGCGAATCCGCAACTCGACAATGAACAACGCCAAGCCCTCGAATCGTTGCTGCGTTCGACAAATGGAGTTTCTGTTTTTCGTGGCGGTGCGGGCACGGGAAAAAGTTTTGTCCTTCGCGAACTGGTGGAACAACTGCGGCAGTCTGGCCGGGGCGTGGTCGTCCTCGCGCCGCAACGTCAGCAAGTCGTAGAAATGGAGAAGGCCGGATTCCCGTCGCCAACGACGGTCGCCAATTTTCTCATCAAGCGTGAACTGGCTGACAGCGCCGTCATCGTGGTGGATGAAGCGGGACAGATTGGCGGACGGCAAATGTTGGAACTTGTCCGGTTGATCCATGAGCGACACGGACGGCTGGTTCTCTCCGGCGACACCCGGCAACACGGTGCGGTTGAGGCTTCGGATGCCTTGCTTGCCATCGAACGCCATGCCGGTGTGAAACCGGTCGAACTGCACAAGATTCGACGGCAAGACCCGGCGCTCGGTCGCGATGTCGAGGAACGCAATCGCATCAGGATGTATCGAAATGCAGTTGAAGCGGCTGCGGCGGGCAAGTTGAGCGATTCTTTTGAACGCCTCGACAAAATGGGCGCAATTGTCGCGTGTGGCATCGGGGAACAAGCCGACAGGCTCGCCGACGAATATCTCCGGCTCGCAGAGCAAAACGCTTCGGCAGTCGTCGTCTCGCAAACTTGGGGTGAAGTGCATCACGTCAACTCGCGCGTGCGTGATGCGTTGAAAGGCAAAGGATTGCTTGGCGCGGCTGACTCGGCTGTTCAAGCACTGGAGAGGATGGACCTCACCAACGCCCAGAAGCGCGATATGCGTTTTTATCCGCAAGATGCCGTCATTGTTTTCAATCAGAAAGTCCGCAATGCCCAACCGGGCGCGAAGGGCAAGCTGGCGGGAATTTTGAAATCGAGCGTGCTTGTTGAAGTCGGCGGCAAATTCGTGATGGTCTCGAACCGATTGCTTGACCGTATCACGGTCTGCCAGGCGCGCGAGATTTCTGTCGCTCAAGGGGACCGCCTGCATCTCAAGGCCAATCGCAAGCTGGCGTCAGGCGGGCGTGTCACCAATGGTGAACTCGTCACCGTGAAATCTGTCCGCGCCGATGGCGGACTTGAACTGACTGATGGCCGCGTCTTGGACAAATCATTCCGTGAATTTCTTCCCGGCTACGCGGTCACGTCCTATGGTTCACAGGGCAAAACCGTGGATTACGTCCTGTTTTCCGATTCGACGGTGAAGCCGGCAACGAACGCGCAACAATGGTATGTGACCATTTCGCGCGGGCGGCGCGGCATTCGCATTTTCACGCCGGACAAGCAGCAACTTCGTGAGAATATCACCCGCTCCGGTCATCGGCCACTGGCGATGGAATTTGCGGCCGGTTTTGCCCCGCGCGGACAGCATCGGCTTTGGAATCGCCTGCACGGTTATCTAATTCGCTTCGGTCGTCGAGCCGCTGAACGAATTTTCCGTCTCCATCTGGCTCAACAACATCAACCAAAACATCAAACCATACAAAAACATGAGCACAAAAACACCCGAATGTTGGGCCAGCGACCCACAGGCACGCGGATTACGCATTGAAGTAACACCAGAGCGTTCACTGTTGCTGCCGCACAATCATTTCATCTTTGCGGAACTCGACAGCGGCGGCGACGAGCAAAACCTTCAGCTCGTCTTCACTACGCACGAGATTACCGTTCGCGGACATCATTTGCGACGGATTGAAACGGTCTTGCAACGGATGGAATTGTCGCTGCTTGCCAAATTGCCAGGCAATCAGCGGAAACTGATCACGGAAGGCCAACCGGTGATTCTTGAAATCGTCGTAAGTGAAATAGACGCGCAAGGTAAGTGCTCCCAAGGAGACAAGGAATCGCCTAACACGGCTTGATTGGTCTCCAAGCATTGCTCAACACACGCCTCGTATAGGCATCACGCATGGTCACTTCGGAACGGGGGTCAGAAAATCATCTCTTAGCTTGTAAGCGACTGACGAACCTACAGCTACCAGAACGTCCAGCAGAATCATCGCACTTTGGCGAAGTTTGGGCTCGATACGTATCCGGCGATTGCCGCCGTATATGAGGCGAGTTAAGATGGATTCGAGATAGAACACGGCTGTCTCTGAAAACAGCGCAACTGCTTCTGTCGGGGGCAATTTCGCGGCGATGCTAAGGAGCGCGTCTGGCAGCGCTGGAGAACCAATTGTCGCGAGGAAGTAAGCATAAGTCTCGAAACCTTGTTGGCTTGCCGGAAGGCGGTCAAATAGCATCCGTATGCGTTGCTCTTCACCGTGGAGCGGCTTCCAGTCGCGTGCCTCCCCCCAATTATCGCCAAGGAAAAGCTCCCGCATGAGCTTGGCGGAATCTGAATGTTTATCGTCCACCGAAGTCGGCAACGAACTTGCGGAGAAATCATCCGCAAACCTTTGCCAAAGTGACCAAAGTGTAGAGGCCGGAATTCGATCGCCTTGACGGATCACGAGCCATTTTACGAACTCAGCCGCCTTTTCTGGAAAGCGGGTGGCAATGGTGAGGATCGGTTCAGAAATGGCAATAGCCTCCTGCGCGGGCAGTTGAAGGACGAATTGAGTCAGAGAGTCCACGCAGAGATGTTCCACTCCAGAGTCCAAAACTTTGTCATCGTTTGAATTCCCGGCACGTGACCGTTGTCGCTCATTATCTGCCTCCCACCTCGCGGCGAGCATTGTGGCATCGCGCCTGAAAAACTCGCGAGCGAGCGCGTCAGCAGTTTGTTCTCCGAGAATCGTAAAAAGGTGTGCCGCAATCTGTCGCCCTGGCCAATTTGTTAAGTCAAGTTGAAGAATTGCCGCATCGTCGCCAGATTGACGCTTTTCCACGAATCCGCGCAAACGCATTTGTAGGTTCGCAGCGAATTGGTCTTCGGCTGGCCTATCTCCAAACGGTTGCCGACGTCGCTCACTCCAAAACTGATGCTGTTCAGTCGCTTTCAAAATAAGCGCATGGATGCACGTCAGGGCTAACGACCGGTCAGTCTTCCACAAATAGATTCCAATGCCCTGAATTACATATTTCACAACCTCATCCACGGAATGAGTCACGGCTTTTGCGAGAGCTGGTAATAATCGAAGACTGATGGGCGGCTGTAACTGCTTTTCAAACAATACTGGTAAGATAAAAGCCGCAGGGCGAGCTGCATTCATAGGGTTCATCGCTGCTATCTTGAATTGATCAGTGCTGTTTGCGTCCGCTTCAACCGAATCGCAAATCAACAGTATGCACCATTTCTGTTCGGTGTCGCTCAACTCGGCCCAATGGTCGCGGATGCACACAGCGGCAATGTAGGCTGGCCCAGCGGCGGCGATTGAAGCGTGAACTTCGTCAGTGAATCCACTAGCAGACACCAGTTGTGTTTGTGCCGCAGCAAGCTTTGCCTTCCACTGTTTAGGGTCAATGCTATGCTGGCTCTTGCCCGTAAAGACCGACTGTCCCCAGACGACCAAGTTCATTGCCGTCTCCCAAGCATCTCTCTGCGGTTTCTTCGCATCAATCATCTCTTGGAGTTCAGGCGGCGGTGTTGAGGCTTGGATAAGCACCTGCCCATCTTCAGTTTTGCCTGCTACGACAAAGTTTCGTGTATCCATTTGGTGAAGCCTGAACCGCCATACCTTTGCGCCTTCATCCTGCTCGCTTTCTTTAGGAAGTTCCGCTTTGTAGGCGTCAATCAGTTCCCAGACACGTTCACGAACTGGAAACGTTTGCAACATTACGGCTAGGTATTCGAGATTTTGCTGGCGATGCGGCAGTTGCGCAGATTCAGCACGCTCCTCATCATACAGTTTCTTCTCGATGCCAAGCCACATACCCGAATTTAGCCGGGGATTCATGGATTCACTTACCGACCGATTCAAATCAGACTCGAAGAAATATTTGCAGGTTAGAACCGTAAATGCCGCGTCGCCCGCCTGGTCTGGATAGGCTGTCGCTACGCTCGCAACAACCGCCGTTACTGCGATATTGTTGCTTTGATGTAAAAGGCGATTCAAAATGTCTGACAAATCAGATTCTCTACGCTTTGCTTTTTCCAACAACCATCGTTCCAGAGCCATGAGGGCACTCTTCAGAATATCAGGGCCTTGGGTGAAATCTCGATACAGTTCCCATAGACGGCCATCTCCATACTGCTTTTGTGTTGTGCCGTCTGGAAAGCGAATAGAAACGCGTGTAGGACCATGCATTCCACGTCTCCGATTGGACGGATGTGCGTATGCTTCACACGCTCGGTTAACAAATTTCAAAATAAAATCGAGACCACGTTGAGGGTGGTGTAAAAGGAATTTGAAAAAAGTCCCGTGATATGCGCTCGCTGGGTAATCATCCGACGACAGCCTGAAACCGAGTCCGAAAGCGTCATTCATTGCGTTCATTTCATATCCCGACCCAGATGAGAGAGCTTGCTCCAAGGGAAGATGCAATCCCAGCGAGTATTCGGCAACACTGACAGCCAAGTCAGGCATGTCGCGGCAGAGGGCATCCGCGTAAAAGTGATTAAACATGAGCTCAAGCAATTCTCTATAATCGTGATAGCGCTCCTTGTCCTTCATCGCGGTCATCGCCATCTGCGATAATTCTGGTTCAGCAGCCAGTGGCATACTGAGCAGAATTTTGAATAATCGCTCGCGACCGTCGCGAACAGGACAACGCCAAGACTCAACTTTTGGTAACCAATACAACGCCAACTTTGCAATGGACTTCGCACCTTTTGGGTAATGCACGCCCCACCGTGTCAATTGCACCCAGTCTTCCAAGAAACGAAGAACGAACGGGAAATCTGTTTCACCAAATAGTGTCCGAGATGTCTCCATCAACTCTGCCGCGCCGTTCCAACCATTTCCACGCGGCAAAAAGACATCACCGGTTCCTTCAATTCCGAACAGTCGCCGGGGAATCGCTGCTTTGCACGCGACGCGAAGAAGATGAATGACTTGCCGCAGGAATTTCGCACCATTGGCGTTCAACAGTGCGGCGTTCCGTCGCAGAAAACCGCCGGCATCTGCTGACAGAAGCACTCCCACAAGTGTGTCGTCTCGCCAGTGCGCTTCGACCGAACTGTTGCAAATCGTGTCGATTACAAGCGGGTCAGTTGCTTGCGGGAAAATATCCAGCAACTCGGTCAGCCATTTTCGGAAGGCACGCCGCAGCGCGGGATACGTTCCAACTTGGACAAAAAGCACATCCAACCGCCGCCCGCCTCGTTCGAACTCCACATCTAACCAATCTGCCAAAGCCCAGTCTTCAAACACATCGTGCGCAGGGGCAAACCGGTTATCACCAATAGCGGGTGAGGTTAGTAAACTATCGCGGACGAGTCCGTGCAATGCGCGAGCATCAAGGTCTGTAACGGAGACGAATGGCTCCATTGCTTTTGCACGGCGCAATGCTACTTCAACCAAAACCTCGCCTCTCAATCTCGGCAATCCAATTGCCAATCCCTCATCCACACGGCGAACAACCTCTCGCCAGACCTTCTCTCGAAATGCTCGCTCATGCTGCGGAAGCGGTTCTGTCGAAGGCCACTGCATCAACACCGCTTTATCCAACAAAAATGGTTTCCGAAGCAGTCGGCGAAGCGCATCACAGGACATCGGGCGCTGCAAGTTGGGGAATTTTGCTATCACCTCGTCCAGTTCAGCGTCGTCCAATTCTGGCACAAAGAGGTCCGCATACGGTATGCCCACTTCACCAAAAAATGCGCTTTTTACAGTTTCCGCCGAATAGTCGCGACAAGTGACGATCACCCTCCAGGTTGGCTCCTTTTTTAGGGCTCGAAGCAGATCAAGAAATGCCGCTCGCTGTTCCGCATCTTTTTCCATCAATCGTTCAAGGCTTTCAACCCAAAGAACTTTTCGTCCGTGCAATGCTGTTTGTGCACGAAGGCCGTCGAGCGTTAATCCAAACTTTGCGAGAACCTCGTTGATGTGAGTGCCAGCTAGACTTTCAGCCCGAAACGCGAAGCCCAATGCACCTTGAGTTGCCAGCGAAAATCCCATTTTTGCGAGCACCGATTTTCCCGACCCGGCCTCCCCTGTTACAAAAACGAGGGAATTCTCTTCGATGAGTTGGCAAAGTTGCCCGAAAAGTTCGCGCCGAGGAATTTCGGTCTGTCCACCAATTGTGGTGCGAATCCCTTCCAATACGACGCGCGTATCCTCCAATAATCGAGTTACGCCAGCAGGGAAGCCGCTTGCCCGATCATGCCGTTGCCGTATGTGCTCGGGGAGTTTCGCATACGTGAAAGACACCGCGCTGCCTGATCTCGTAGCCGCACAGGTATGGAGTTCGTTCCAAGTCGCATTGGCGGAAGATGGATTGCCATCGCGAGCCGTGACTGCCAGCAGTGAACGCAATAATATTTCAGTGATTCCGCTCTCGATGTTGAGATCCAAGTCCACAATGTTGAATCGGTTCAAAAAGCGCCAGATTTCTTCTTCTGTCGGTTGTTGTCCCTCCAATTCTTGGAGAATCGACACAATTGTCTTGTAGTTATCGTGGGCGGGCCTTCCAAGATAGCCGGGGATTTGCAACCGCTGAACCATATCAGCGGGATCAGTCGAAGCACGGGCACAATCGAGCAGTGAACGCATTCCCCTAGCGAGTCGCGCCGAAAGGCTGCTAGTAACAACCCCAACCACGTCACGGTTCTGGTCGAAGAGCGTCGTATTTCTGAAATCTGTAAACGCGCGCCGCACCGTCTTGATACATTCTGCATCCTTATCGCTCAGAACAAAGGAGAGTTTAACTTGGATGGCAGCCTTGCTGACTACACCGTGCTCATTGACGGCTTCCAACAAAAGGTCGTCTGTTTCCCAACCCAAGTATTTGGTTTGAAAATGAACCGCGCTCAGTGCGCCAGTTTCGAGGAACAGTGGTGCACCGCGTGTCAACAGAAGCGTCAAGCACGCTGCCCCGACTTTGAATTCAAAGCTGGGACCAGATCCACCTGTCGTTGCTGGGTTGGTCACCGTTTCCATACAGGACAAATTCTTGCCTCCAATAGTATCGTGTTTTAGTGCCTTTGAGTCACGATTATTAGCGTGCCGCACCACGCTCTCCTCGATCAAAATCAGCCTCCCTTTTTCAGGGAGCCGTTGTCGGCTAGGAGAAAAAATACCCAAGGCTGCGAAGACTGGAATGATTTGGATTTCCAATTACGATGTGGTCGAGAACTTCGATTTTGAGAAGTTGACCGGCTCGAATGAGGTCGCGGGTGATTTTTATGTCGGCTTCCGATGGAGTTGGATCGCCACTCGGGTGAGAATGCGCGATAATGATTGCGGCAGCACTTGCCATTATTGCCAATCTGAAAATTTCCCTCGGATGACAAAGGATTGTATCCATCGTGCCAATGGACACCAAGTAGTGACCTTTTATGCGTCGGCGGGTGTTGAGGATGAATACCACCAAACATTCACATTCAGGATTGAAGTATGGATGAGTGGCGATATGCGTTTTCCAATAGGCGGCTGCCTGTTCAGGTGTTTCACATTGTTGCATGGTGTCGGGAGTGGGACATTCCCTCAATGAAACGATTTTCCATTCCTGCGGTTGAGCCGGGAATTTTACCGGCTTGACGAGTTGGTTGACGGGTTGCGGAGCGGTTGCGGGGCATCCAGTGGAGATGAGGTTTTCATTTGTGTTCATGTTTTGCGTTTTGTTCTGAAGGAGCGGGACTGCTCTCTTCACCCGCCCCGAGAGAGCAGGACCGCTCCTGACAAAACGCACCCGGCTGTGCCCGCGCCGCCGGGCAGCGGAGCATCAGCAACTGAGTGACGGCGGGCGCAAAGATGTTGCGACCGCCGGCGCGATGTTGCGCGGAGCAACCAGAGGCGCGGGTGCAGACGGGATGAACACAGATGAAGTTCTCGTCAACGGATGACGGCAGAATCAGCTATCAACCGGTGGCGGATTTCCATTCACGGGAGCGCGAAAATGAGCATTCAGCAAAATTGCCAGCAACCCAAAAAATTAGTGCCAGTGGAAGTGCCAGTGATTCCCCGTGAAACCGTCATCATTTTGGCTGAATTTCCAAAGAAGCCTAAAACTTGCAGCCGGTGGTTGAGAACCCACCCCACCACCGCGAAATGCGACCAAAAAACGATCAAAAAAGTGCCAGTGAAAGTGCCAGTGAACGGGTGGTAAATGAGTATTTGGTGAGTAGTTGATTGTTTTTTTCTGTGTTATGTCGGTGACTTGACACGCAGGAAAAAATGCCCGACTCTACTGGCGTTCGTTAGTTATGAGGCTGTTCGCCTCTGGTAGTGAAGTGGTGGTCGCGGAGTAATGGAAATTGAAAAAACTTCCAAAAGTCGTCCGAATCCCACCCCTTCCGCCAGTTTTTCTAATTTTTATAATTAGAGTAATTTTTACATGGCCTTTATTGTTTTCTTCGCTGACGACACAAAAAGTGTGATCGGGAGTCAACTCAACTCGCAAGCGATGTTTTGAATCGCGTTTGACTCTGGATTTTAGGACTTTGACCAAGTGAGTTTGCCCGTTGAACAAAGACTCGCCGACGCGCTCGCGGAATGTGAACGGTTGCGCGGTGAAAACCAGCAGCTTCGCGAGCGCTTGGTACTTCCACTGGTCGAAGCGGCGGCTCAATCAACTATCCGCGATGTATTCAAAGCGTGTGCGCGGTTATGAAGCAGTCGGTTACCAAATTCAGGATGGAGATTGATGGAGAGCCGCAGTCGGGGTGGGTGACAGGAATGAAAAGTCTGTTGCAGTTTAATCCTCAAACGGATTAAGCACGGGCACTTCCGGGAAATCCTGTGTGTTGCGCGTGACTACGGTTAATCCCCGGCTCAAGGCAATGGCGGCGATCTGTGTGTCAGGGTAGCTGCGAGGTTTTTGTTTCAAGGCTGGGCGCGAAACATATTCGCCCCATACTTTGGCCGCTTCCGCGTCAAACGGAACCACGGTTTCCCCGAACTCGCGGATAAAAGGATCCACTTCTGCCAGCAAACGAACGCGCTGTTCCTTGGGTGCGTTATGCGCTCCTTGATATCGCTCGGCGACAGCCACGCTGGGGATGCCGCTCGCCACTTCATGCGCCAAAAGCCAGTTCAACACACGGGCATTGGGTCGTGGCTTGGCGACTTCGGTAATGATGTTGGTGTCGAGAAGGAATCTCAAACGTCCTCCACAAGCCGGTAGTCGCGCGGAGCGGCGGGCACGCGACCCAAACGACGCAGTGCCTGGATGAAGCTGCCTTTTGCGGATCGTGTCAATTTGACCACGCGCATGGAATCACCATCGGCGCGCCAATCCAATACGGCGCCGGAGTCGAGTTCAAATTTCCGGCGCAATTCCTTTGGCACAACCGTCTGACCCTTGGTTGTAATGGTGCTCGTCATGGTAAGAATTTCCAACTTTGGATCCTGTTTTTCAAGTAAAAAATGAAACGATTCGATTACCGCAAGGACATTCTTACTTGCAAAAAGATATGGTCGGCGACCGTTTGCTGAACTAATTGGCGCAGCTATTTCAGTTTCAAATGGAGTTATCATTCTGCTTGAGGAACAGTTTTAAAGCAGGCCAAAACCGCTTGCTAGGTCTTGTCCGGTCATGTTCCAAGTTTTTGAAAGTGCCCATACTCACGCCCAGTTTCACGGCCATGGTTGCCTTGGAAAGGCTTAATTTCACACGGTGTTTCGTCAGTAATTCTGCGAGCGATTGGGTGTTGTTTTGGCAAGGAGGCGAATCAACCCGTACGGCCTTGATCACCAGATGGCAAAATGGGTTCAGAAACGACCCCTTCCGCCAGTTTGAATCTTGCGATATTTTCTTTCCGCCGGAGCCATCCGTTTTACAGCTTGTAGGCGTGCCAAGCCCGCCACTAGCATTTGCTCATGCGACGACAGGATTGGAGCTGGCTGGTTCTGGTTTTGTTTTTTTGTTCCGGCGCGACCGCGCTGGTGTACGAGGTCGTGTGGTCGAAATTTCTCTCGCAAATTTTTGGCAGCACGATTTACGCGCAAACGGTCGTCCTCGCGGCATTCATGGGCGGATTGGCGCTCGGCAATAAAATTTTTGGCCGCCGGGCGGATCGCTTGAGGCAGCCCGTGCGCGTTTATGGTTGTCTTGAAATTGCCATCGGGCTCTATGCTTTTTTCTTCCCGTCGCTGGACCGGTGGGTTGACCGGATTTTTGTCGCCGTGGGAACGGGCCTTGCGGAACACCCCGGGTGGCTTCTCGCGTGGAAAGGTTTTTTGAGCGCGGCGTTGTTGCTCGGCCCGACGATCTTGATGGGCGGCACACTGCCGCTGCTCGCGGCGTGGTTGCAAAAATTTTCTTCGGACGCCGGCCGCCGTTCCGCATTATTTTACTCGGTGAACAGCCTCGGCGCGGTGGTGGGCGCGGGGCTGGCCGGCTTCTGGCTGGTGCAAAACCTTGGGCTGGTCTCATCGCTCCAGATGACGGCGATGGTGAATGTCATCATCGGCGCAACGGCGGGATGGTTGAGCCGCACCCGGTTGATTGGAATTGCAAGCCCGGCGGAACCGGTGGTGACGACCGCGAACGGCGTTGCTTCGTCGCCAACGCGGCGTTGGGCCTGCGCCGTCGTTGCCATGACGGGCGCAGTCGCAATGGGACTGGAAGTGCTGGCGTCCCGCTCGCTGGCGATGATTTTTGGTTCGTCGCTGCAATCCTTCGCCGTCGTGCTCATGGCATTCATCCTGGGCATTGGGCTGGGCAGCGCGTGGATTGCGTCGTCACACCGCCGGAAAATTCCCGATGCAAAAATGGTTGCCCTGTTGTTGTGCGTGGCGGCGGGATGGATCACGCTGCTCGTTTTTAACCTCGAGCGGTGGGTGGATTTTTATCGCATCGCACAAACCGGCATCGGTCGCACGAGTGTGGGCTATGTTTATCACGAGTGGCTGACCACGGGCATTTCGCTGGTGATTCTCGGTCTGCCCGCCGCGTGCATCGGCGCGGTGCTGCCCTTGATGATCCGCGCTGAATCGGCAGGAACGGTCACGCTCGGCGACAAGGTCGGCACGCTGCTCACCTGGAACACGCTGGGCGCGGTGGCGGGCACGCTGACCGTAGGTTTCGTGTTGATGCCATTGGTTGGTTTGCGCAATGCCTTCGGCATACTGGCGCTGGTGTTGGCATTGGGGACAGGGGTCGTCACCTGGCGTTCCGCCTGGCGCACGGGAAAAATTTTGGCCGTGTCGGCCGCCGTGTTTGCCGGATGTCTGTTTGTCTTTGGCGGGGAAGATTGGCGATGCGTAATCAGCTCCGGCGTATTCCGGGGGCGGGAAAAAGAATTTGACCCGACGGCCATGCCGCTGCGGAAACAACACGTTAAAATTCTTTTCTACGAAGATTCGGCAGATGCCACCGTGTCAGTCGAACAAGGTGACAACATTCCTGGCGTCCCCGCGGCGACCGACCGCAGCCTGCGCGTCAACGGCAAGACGGACGCGACGGCCCATTCAGATTCGAGCACGCAACTGCTCCTCGCGCACCTGCCCATGCTGGCCAAACCCGGTTCGAAGGACGTTTTCGTCTTTGGACTTGGCTCGGGGATTTCCGCCGGGGCGTTGTTGTCATATCCCGTTGAAAAAATTGTGATTGCCGAAAACTGTGAGCCCGTCGTCCGCGCCTCGCAGTTTTTCACAAACTGGAACCGCTGTGTGCTCGACGATTCGCGCACACACCTGTGGCGCGAGGATGCGCGCACCGTGCTTAAATTGAACCCACAGCTTTACGACGTGATCGTGGCCGAACCGTCAAATCCGTGGACGGTTGGCATCGGCAGTGTGTTCAGCCGCGAATTTTATCAACTCGCCGCCAGCCGCCTTAAACCCGGCGGCATCATGGCGCAATGGTTTCACGTTTACGAAATGCACGACGGCATCGTGGAACTCGTTCTGCGCACCTTCAACTCCGTTTTCCCGCGTGTTGAAATCTGGGACTCCTGCAGCGGCGACATCATCCTGCTCGGCTCGTTGCAGTCCTGGCAAACCGGGCCCGACGTTTTCCGGCAAGGCTTCAACCTTCCCGGCGTCCGGTTGGATCTCGCGCAAATCGGCATCCGCTCGCCCGAAGCGTTGCTCGCCCGCCAGCTCGCCTCCCAACGCACCGCCTTCGCCATCACCGGCGGCGGCCCGATCCAAAGCGACCTTTTTCCCGTGCTCGAATACGCCGCGCCCCGCGCTTTATACCTGGGCGACAATTCCCGGATGCTGGAAAAATTTGACGAACGCACGCGCCAGCAATTGCTCGCCCCCGCCGACAAACTGGCAATTCTCCAATCGCTCCCGCCGGAACAAGTCCAATCCATCTTCTCGGAATTCACCACCATCAACTCCGAACTGTTCGTTTCCGTGCGCGGTCTGGCGCCGGCGGCAACCGTGCCTTGCGTGTTCAACACAAATTCACCGCGGACAACCATCCCCGCCCTGCCCGCCGACAGCCCGACGAATACCGCCAATCTGACCCGTGCCGCCACCCTGATCGGCGGCACAATCCAACAACGGCGCGAGGGCATCGCGCTGATCGAATCAGCCGTGGAAGCACAGTCATCGTCCACAAACCGATTGGTTGCAGACTGGGTGGCGCTGGCCGCAACCGCCGCACTCAGCCTTGGCGATTTGGAACCGGCCGGACGGTTGGCGGCGCTGGCCCTGAAACGAGACCCAACCGATGCCCAGGCTGCGTACGTGGCGCGCATCGTCGAACGGGAGCGCCAGTCGCGACAGGCCGCTGACAGCCATTCGGCGCGTTGAGCGCGAATGAGCTGACTGCCGGACAAACCCGCTGAACCAACAACCGCCGTTTCAACTCCCGGTGGAGGTTCGACAAAGCCGCCTCGTGTGATAAAATCTCACTGCGAGAGAGAAATGGAGACACGCCAGACAATTCCATCCACCACTCCGGAAATTTCCGCCGAAATGGAACTTTCCATCGGCGGCATGAATTGCAACAACTGCGCGCGGCACGTCACCGAGGCGATTCAAAGTGTGTCCGGCGTCCGTAGCGCAACAGTGATTTTGGATGCCGGACGCGCATCGGTGCGCTGGAATTCCGGCGCGGAGCAAAACGTTTCCGCGGTCATCGAGGCCGTTCAGAAAGCCGGTTACACGGCGAAGGAAATCCAGGCCGGCACTTCCGCCGGCTGCGAAACCAAACCCGCGAACTGGCAAATCAATCTCTGGCTCGGCGTCGCCGTTACCATCGCGTTGATGGTTGGCGAATGGGGTTTTGGCCTCGGCCTGAAGCCGTGGTTTCAATGGCTTTCCTTTGCGCTGGCCGGCGCGGTCCAAATTTTCGCCGGGGGGAAATTTTACCGCGGTGCGTGGAACCAGCTCAAAATCAGCAGCTCGAACATGGACACGCTCGTCGCCCTCGGTTCGACGACCGCATTTGGCTACAGCGCATGGGCATTGCTTGGTGGTGTGGGCGGCCATGTTTATTTCATGGAAGCCGCCGCCATCATCACGCTCATCAGCTTCGGCCACTGGCTGGAGGCCCGCGTGAGCGCGCGCGCGTCGGGCGCATTGGAAAAATTGCTGAATCTCGCGCCGCAAACCGCCAGAAGATTGGAACGCCGGCCTCCGGCCCGGCTGGATGATGACCAAGCCAAAACGCGCCAGGTCGGAGACCGGCGTTCCGACACGAACGCGGGTGACGAACACGAAACCCCCGTCGCCGAATTGCGTATCGGTGACTTGGTCGCGCTGCGCCCCGGGGACCGCGTGCCGGTGGACGGCGTGGTGACCGAAGGCGATTCCGCCGTGGACGAGGCGATGCTCACCGGCGAATCCGTTCCGGTGGACAAAAAAACCGGCGGGGAACTTTACACCGGCACAGTGAATTTGAACGGCCGGCTCGTCATGCGCGTGACCGCCACCGGCGAATCCACCGCACTCGCGCACATTATCGCCGCCGTGCAACGCGCCCAAACCAGCCGCGCCGACATCCAGCGCCTCGGCGACCGCGTGAGCAGCGTCTTCGTGCCGGTCGTCGTTGCCATTGCCATCGCCGCTGCTCTTTGGTGGGGGCTTGCGCCGGAATCGGCCAAACACGTTCACGATTTGCTCGCGCCATTTCTCTGGCCCGCGATGACTCCAACCGGCGCGGCGACGGCGTTCATCATCGCGGCGGCGGTTTTAATTGTCGCATGCCCGTGCGCGATGGGTTTGGCAACCCCGGCGGCCATCATGGCCGGCGCCAACACCGCCGCGCGACGGGGGATTTTGATTCGCGACGGCGTGGCGTTGGAAAAAGCGGGAAAAGTCACCGCAGTGATTTTCGACAAAACCGGCACGCTGACGATTGGAAAACCGGAGGTGGCGGCGAGTTGGAGTTCAATCCCGCGCTCTGCGGGATTGTCCGGTAGCACGCTAAAGCGCGAACTCCAACAACCCGCCGTGCCGGAGGCCGGCGCTCCAATCGCGCGGCTCGCTGCCGCATTGGCCCGTAACTCCACCCATCCCATCAGCCAGGCAATCGCGAAATTGTCCGCTGAGGAAATTGAATTCAAAGATTGGCAGGAAATTCGCGGCTGTGGCGTCGAGGCGAAAATCCAACCCTCAACCCTCAACCTTCAACTCTCAACTGTTCGAATGGGTTCGCTCCGTTGGTTGAAAGAGACGGGCGTGGATTTGGCGTCGGGCGAAAAGTTCATCGCGGAATGGTCAGGACGGGGCGCGACGATTGTCGGTTTGGCCGTTGACCAATCCCTCGCAGGTTTGTTCGCCGTCGAAGACACCGTCAAACCGGGTGCGCGCGACGTGGTTGAAAAACTGCACCGGCAGAATTTGAAAACGTTCCTGCTCACCGGTGATAATGCGCTTACAGCGACGAGCATTGCCGCGCAATTGAACATCACGGCAGAAAATGTGTTTGCCGAAGTGCGACCGGAACAAAAGGCGGACTTTGTGAAAAAACTTCAGGCGCAAGGCGAGCGCGTGGCGTTCGTGGGCGACGGCATTAACGACGCCCCGGCCCTGGAGCAGGCCGACCTCGGCATCGCCGTGAGCCGCGCCAGCGACCTCGCACGCGAGGCAGCGGACATCATTTTGTTGAAATCGGAGATTGAGGCCGTGCCGGAGGCGCTGGGTCTGGCGCGGGCGACGTTGCGGACGATCAAACAGAATTTGTTCTGGGCGTTTTTTTACAACGCGCTCGGCGTGCCGCTGGCCGCGCTGGGTTTCATCAGCCCGATTTTGTGCGCGGCGGCAATGGGCGTGTCGGACTTGATTGTGATTGGCAACGCCCTGCGGCTGCTGCGCTGGCGAAGTTAGAAATCAAAGAGCGGCGGGCGTAGCAACGTGCTTCCGGCATCTTGCCGGAAGATCTGACTCCTTTTAGTGGGTTCGCTCTGCCAGCAAGATGCTGGCAGCACGTTTATTCCTCGCCGTTGCCGGATTCAGCTTTGCGTTCCCAGCGACGCGGCGCGCGTTCCGGCAGCGTCGTGTCCACCTTGGCGTAATAAGTTTCCTCGCCGAACCGCGCGTCGGCTTCCTGCTGCAATTTCTGCGACGGCATGACGCTGAATCGTTCGTTCGTGTCCACGAAGATGACCTCGCCGCCCGGACGCATGAAACAGAGCAACAACGGGCACTTACCGGGGTGTGCCGCGACCAGTTCGCGCACGGATTCCAATTGCTCCGGTTTCAGATGTGCGGTATGCAGCCGCAGATGGACCTGCCGGGTGAACCGCCGGGGCGCGTCCTCCAACGGCATGATTTCCTGCGGAAAAATTTTCGGGCGGTCATCGCCGGTGTTCACTTCACCAACGACGAGGATGGCTCTGTTGGGTGTGAGCAATTCGCGATATTTGTCGTAGTTCTCGTTCATGCAAAGAATCTGCACCGAACCTTCGAGGTCTTCGAGCGTGACCATCGAGTAAGGCTTGCCGCTCTTCTTCGACACGCCGTTTTGCACCGCTGCGATCAATCCGCCGATGCGCGTCAGGCTGCGATGCGGCAGCTCCGCGAGCTTCGTCGTGTTCGTCAGCGCGTATTTCTCCAGAATCGGCGCGAAGGGCGTCAGCGGATGGCCGGTGACGTAAAATCCAAGCAACTCTTTTTCGTGCGCGAGCAGTTCGTGCTGGGGCCATTCGGGCAGGTTGCTGATGGATTCCGGCATCGGCGGCGCTTTTTCCTCCAGCGCGCCGAAGAGCGAACTTTGTCCGCGCTGGCGATCGGCGGCGATGCTGGCGGCGCGGCCCAAAGTGCGTTCGATTTGGGCGCAAAGCGTGGCGCGCGTCTGCCCAAAACCGTCGCACGCGCCGGATTTGATGAGCGCTTCAAGAATTTTCCGATTCACGGTGCGTCCGTCCACGCGCTCGCACAGATCCGAAAGTGAAGTGAACTTTCCGCCTTCATTTCGCGCCTTGAGAATCGTTTCCACCGCGACTTCGCCCACGCCCTTGATGGCCGCGAGACCAAAGCGGATGCCTTGACGTTGTGGCACAGGCCTCTGGCCTGTGTCTTTATCCGCAGAATTCACAGGCTGGAAGCCTGTGCCACGTACCGCCGGCGCGAAATAGACCTGGCTTTCGTTCACATCCGGCTGCAAAACCTCGATGCCAAACTCGCGCGCTTCGTTGATGTACTGGCTCAACTTGGCGGTGTCCGCCATGTCGTTCGTCATCATCGCGCAGAAAAATTCGACCGGATAATTGGCCTTCAGGTACGCGGTCTGATACGCGACGATGGCGTAGGCGGCGGCGTGCGATTTGTTGAAACCGTAGCCGGCGAACTTTTCGAGCAAATCGAAGATCTCATTCGCCTTTTTTTCCGTGATCTGATTTTTCTCCTTGCAGCCCTTGACGAAAATGGCGCGTTGCTTGGCCATTTCCTCCCGCTTTTTTTTACCCATGGCGCGCCGGAGCAAATCTGCGTTACCAAGCGTAAAACCGGCCAGCACCTGCGTCGCCTGCATCACCTGCTCCTGGTAAATCAAAATGCCGTAGGTTTCGCGCGCGATCGGTTCGAGCAACGGATGTTCGTATTCAATCTTCACCTCGCCGTGGCGGCGCTTGATGAATTCAGGAATCAGCTCCATCGGGCCAGGGCGATAAAGCGCGACCAGTGCCGTGATGTGCTCGACGGAACTGATTTGAAACTTGCGGCACAAATCGCGCATCCCGCCGGATTCCAACTGAAACACGCCGAGTGTTTCCGCCCGATTGAGCAGGTCATAGGTTTTTTGGTCATCGAGCGGCAGATGATCAATCGGCACTTCAATGCCGTGCGTGCGCTTGACCATTTCGCATGTGTTGCGGATGACGGTGAGCGTCTTCAGGCCGAGAAAATCCATTTTCAGCAGGCCGAGCTCGCCGACGGGATTCATCGCGTATTGCGTGACGAGCGTGCCGCTTTCGTCCTGCTTGAGCGGCAGCAGATTCACCAGCGGCTGGTCGCCGATGACAACGCCGGCGGCGTGAACGGAGGCGTTGCGCGTGATGTCTTCCAGGATGAGCGCGGTGTCAATCAGCTCGCGCGTGACCTCCTCGGTTTCGTAGGCCTTCTTGAATTCCGGCGACTGCTTGAGCGCCTTCGTCAGGTCCATTTTCAGATCAAACGGAATCATCTTCGCCAGGCGGTCGCACTCACCGTAGCTCAAACCCATCACGCGCCCCACGTCGCGCACGACGGATTTCGCGCCCATCGTGCCGAACGTGATGATTTGCGCGACGGAATCGCGGCCGTATTTCTCGCGGACATACTCGATGACATCGGCGCGCCGGTCGTCCGCAAAATCAATGTCAATATCCGGCGGGTTGACGCGCTCGGGATTAAGGAACCGCTCAAACAGCAGGCCGTAGCGGATCGGATCTACGTTGGAAATCTCCAGCAGGTAGGTGACAATCGAACCGGCGGCGGAACCGCGCGCGACACAGGCAATGCCGTGTTCGTGACCGTAGCGGATGAAATCGCCGACGATGAGAAAGTAACTGATAAAACCGGTTTTCTCGATGACCGTGAGTTCAAGTTTCAACCGGTCCATCACGGCTTTGATGGCAGCAACCACGGCGGGGTCGTGTAACGTGCCGCCGGCATCTTGCCGGCGGGTTTGTTCTTTTGAAGATGGTTTTGCCGGCAAGATGCCGGCAGCACGTTCATACGTTGGCAACCGCTTTGGATCGTCAATCCCTTCAACGACGAATTCCTTCCCCTCGGCCCTGGCGTGAATCGTATAGCGGCGGAACAATCCTTCCGCGATCAATTTGTGCAGATAGCCTTCGCGTGTGAAATGTTCCGGCGGCGCAAAAACCGGGAAATGCAATTTGCCAAAATCAATCTCCAGGTTGCACTTCTCAGCGACTTCGAGCGTGTTATTCACCGCCTCGGGCGTGTCGGCAAAGCGCGCCTTCATTTCCTCCGCCGTGCGCAGATAAAACTGCTCCGGCTCGTAGCGCATCCGCTTCGTGTCAGCAAGCTGCGCCTGCGTGCCGATGCAAATCAGGCAATCGTGCGCGTGCGAATGGCTTTTCTCGATGTAATGAACGTCATTCGTCGCGACGAGTTTGAGGCCAAATTCCTTTGCCCACGAGATGAGGTGCTTGTTGACCTTCGCTTGCTCCGCGATGCCGTGGTTTTGCAGTTCGAGGTAAAAATTCTCCGGGCCGAGCGTCTGCTTGAACCAATCCACCGCGGCGCGCGCCTTGTCCAACTGGTCTTTGAGGATCCAATCCGGGATTTCGCTCGCGAGACAGCCGGACATTGCGATCAAGCCTTCCTTGTGCGTGGCCAGGATTTCCTTGTCGATGCGCGGCTTGTAATAATAGCCCTCCAGGTGCGCGGCGGTGGTGAGCTTGATGAGATTTTTGTAGCCGGTCTCATCCTTGGCCAGCAGTCCCAGATGATGATAAACATCGCGCCCGCCGCTGCTGGTTTTCTTTTCCAGCCGGCTGCCGGGCGCAACATAAACCTCACAGCCGATGATGGGCTTGATGCCTTTTTCGCGCGCCGCCTTGTAAAAATCAATGACGCCGTGCATCGCACCGTGGTCGGTGATGGCGAGCGCGGGGAATTTTAGTTCATGCGCCTTGTCCACCAGCCGGTCCAGACGGCAGGCGCCATCGAGCAACGAATACTCGGTGTGCAGATGCAAATGGACAAAATCGGCGTGCGACATGCCGACAAGTTACCGTTCGCCACGGCATCCGCGCAAGGCAGGGATGTTCACACGATTATTTTGCAGCCCATGCTCCGGCCTGCTTGCGAACTTCATCAATGGAAACCCCTTTGCCGGCATCAATATCGCGGACGGCTTCATCCAGCGAGCGCAGCAGGCGTTGTTCTTCCTGCGCGGTCAGTTCCGGCTCGCTTTGAGAATTGAGCCAGAGTTGCAAAGCCTTCCGTTCGCGGTTCGGAAGCTGGGCGACGGCGTCTTGAATTTCAACCAGCGTGTTCATGGCAGCGGAAAACTACCGCGCCGTTCCCATTTTGGAGAAAGGCAGGTTGATTCCCGGTCGTTTGTAACGTGTCTTCAACCTTTTTGAATCATCCGCACGACGGCATCGCGGACAGCGGAGAATTTTCCAGGCTGCAACTCTCCGGCTTGTCCGGCAACGAGGCTGGTGTGAGCGGTGAAAAGCTTGCCCGGGCGCGCGTAACTGGCCAGGCGAAGTGAACCGCGCACGAAATCAGCGGCATCCAAAGGAACAGCCCGGCTGTCGCCGTAAGATTTGCTCGTTATCTGGCAGAGAATCCAATCGCCACGTCCGGCTTCCGCAAGCACCACCGCCGGGCGCAGCTTGGACGCGGTGAGATCGGAGAAGGGAAAATGAACTATGACGACTTGCCCGGCTGTAAATATGCCCATGCAGCGTCCTCCTCAGCGCGATTCCAATCCTCGGCCAGCGCCGCCTCGCTCAACAGCGCGGTGTCATGCACGGTCGGAGCTTCCTCAAGAATCGTGACCAGCGCGCGGCGCGGCGATAACACCTGCACCGGCTCAACCAAGTGCACTTCACCATTCGTCTCAATGATGGCTTCGACTGTTTTCATCCTGCCAGAACTGTAACTCCATCGGCCGCATCTGCAAAGAGCAATTCTTTCGCGAGGCCGTAAAAGGGTCATTTTTCCGACAAATTCTGGCAGCGGATAAATGGGGGATTTCCGACAATACCAAGACACAAAGTTTTGGAAAAGCCGGACAAGTTTCCTAAACCAATGCGGCGGTCTGCCGACCCGCCGCTACGCAGCCACTAGGCGGGTTTCCATCCGAAAGCCAAGTTCGTGAAGCATGGCCTGATAACTTTCCAATTCGGCCAATCATTTTCGTTCCGCTGACGGCGCTTGCTCACTTATTGTTCTTGAAGAAATCCTTGATGACGGCGGCCACGCGTTGGATTTGCGGGTCGGTCAATTCAGGGAAAATCGGCAGGCTGAGGCATTCGCGCGCGGCTTTTTCGGCAACGGGGAAAGCGCCGGGTTGGTGGCCGAGACTGGTGTAACACTTCTGCAGGTGCAACGGCACCGGGTAATGCAATGCGCAACCAACACCATTGGCTTCGAGATGTTTCTTCAAATCATCGCGGCGCGGATGGCGCACCACGTAGAGATGATAAGCGCTTTCGGCCCAGGCTGCCTCGCGCGGCAGTTGCAGCGGCGTGTCCGCCAGCAGTTCGTGATAGCGATGGGCCACGCGGCGGCGTTCCGCCGTCCATTTCGCCAGATGTTTCAGCTTCACGCCGAGCACCGCGCCTTGAATGCCTTCCATGCGGTAATTGTATCCAACTTCGTCATGATAATAGCGCACGGTGGAACCGTGCTCGCGCAAGGCGCGGGCGCGTTTGTCAAAAGCGGCGTTGTTGGTCAACAGCGCGCCGCCTTCGCCGCAGGCCCCGAGGTTTTTGCCGGGATAAAAACTGAAGCAGGAAATTTCGCCGAACGGACCAACGATTTTGCCCTTGTATTTCGCGCCGTGCGATTGCGCGGTGTCTTCGACGAGCGGCAATTTATGTTTGCGGCAGATCGCCAGGATCGGATCAAGATCGAACGGATGGCCGTAAAGATGCACGGGCATGACGGCTTTGGTGCGCGGCGTTATGGCGCGTTCGACCAGCTTCGGGTCGAGATTGAAGGTGGCGTCGTCAGCGTCCACAAAGACCGGCTTCGCGCCGACGTAGGAAATCGCCCAACTCGTGGCGACAAACGTGAACGGCGTGGTGATGACCTCGTCGCCGGGGCCGATGCCGAGCAGCAGCATGGCCACGTGCAACGCCGAGGTGCCGCTGTTGAACCCGACGCAATGTTCCGCGCCGATGAATTTGGCGAAGTCCTTTTCAAACTGCGCCACGTCGGGGCCGAGGCAAAAGGAGCAATTGTCAATCGTCCGCGCGATGGCGGCATCAAGGTCCTTGCGCAGCGGGCGCAATTGCGCCGCGAGGTCGAGATAGGGAATTTTGTCATTCATTTCACCATTGAAAATAATCCGGTTGCGCGGCGACAAACAATCCAAATGTTCCGCGGTTTGTTGTAGCGGCGGTCTGCGACCGTCGCAATATGACCAGCGGAGACGGCGATGCTCATAGAGCGCTGCTACAATCGAGTTATCATCCCGGCGTTAAAATGTTTTGCAGGCTGGCCCAAACCTGTTCCGGTGAAATCGCCGCCAGACAATGATTCGCGCTTTGACAAACGCTTATGCCGGGACCGCAGGGACACGAACTCCCGATCAGGACGCGATGACGCGCGCCGATCGGCGCCCACCGTGCGGGGAAACTTGGGCCAAACAGCGCGATGGTCGGCACGCCCAGCCCGGCGGCAAAATGCAACGGTCCGGTGTCGCCGGAAATAAAAACTTCCGCTCGTTTCAACAACGCGAGAAACAAAGCCAGCTCGGGCACGGGCGGCAATACCGGCGCGGAGGGGGCGAGTTTTTTTAATTCGTCCGTCAAAGATTGTTCGCGTGCGCCGGTCGCGGTGGTAAAGGCGAGCCGTTGCCCGGCGGCAAAGGCCCTTTCATAAAATGCCGCCCACTGCCGGACCGGCCATTGGCGATTCGGCTGGCTCGAAGCCATGTGACAAAGCACGGCGCGTTCCGGCAACAATTTTGCCGCCGCCGCGTCCAGCGCCGGGTCGCTTTGAATCTCCGGTTCGAGCGGGCCGGGTGCGATGTCCCACGCGGAAAGCAGATTCATCATCCGTGCCGACTCGTGCTCCAGTTTGTTTTCCAGCACGACGCGCTGGTTGTAGCAAAACCGGCGGCCAAAAAATCCGCCGCGCTGCGCCCAGCCGAGCCGCCGGCGCGCGCCGATCAGAAAACCCAGGATGGCGCCGCGATCATTGCTGGCGAAATCCACCGAACGGTCGAAGCGTTCGCGGCGCAGCGCGCGGACCACCGGCCAGGTTTGGCCCAAGCTCGCGCTTCCGCGCCGGCGCGGCATCGGCCAGACACGGTCGAGCCACGGCAGATGCTGGAACAGCGGCGCAACCTCCTCCGGCACCAGCAGATGTAATTCACCGTTCGGAAAGTGGCCGCGAATCGCCCGCAGCGCCGGGGTCATCAGCACCGCGTCGCCGAAGTATTTGAACTGGAGGGCGAGAATTTTTTCGGGCCGCACATTCACGACGCAAATTGCAGTTCGTAAAGTTTTTGATAAACGCCGTTGCGCTGGATCAATTCCGCGTGCGCGCCGGTCTCAACGATGCGGCCCTGATCCAGCACGACAATCACGTCCGCGTGGAAAATGGTGGAGAGCCGGTGGGCGATGCAAATGGTCGTGCGACCTTTCATCAATTCGTCGAGCGCGGACTGCACGGCACGTTCGGATTCGGTGTCGAGCGCGCTGGTGGCTTCATCCAAAACCAGAACCGGCGCGTTCTTCAAAACGGCGCGGGCGATGGCGAGGCGCTGGCGCTGGCCGCCGGAAAGGGAAACGCCTTTTTCGCCGATGATGGCGTCGAAACCCTGCGGCTTTTGCGTGATGAAGTCGTAGGCATAGGCGTGACGCGCAGCTTCGATGATTTCTGCGTTCGTCGCGCCGAGGCGGCCCAACTCGATGTTCCGGCGGATGGTGTCGTTGAACAAAATGGTTTCCTGCGCGACGACGGCGATTTGATTCCGCAGGTCGCGCGTGGAAACGTCGCGCAAATCCACGCCGCCGATTTTGATCGTGCCGCGCACAGGGTCGTAAAAACGCAGGAGCAAATTGGCCAGCGTGGTTTTGCCGGAGCCGCTGGCGCCGACCAGCGCGACCAGCTGGCCGGCCTTGACGGTAAGGTTGATGTTTCGCAATACCGGCTTTTCGCCGTAGTTAAAATCAAGATTTTCAAACACGATGTCAGCGTTGGTGGCGTGGAGCATTTTCGGCTGCACGGGTTCGGGCACGGAATTTTTGATGGCGAGCAGCTCAAAGACGCGTTCGCTGGCGGCGCGGGCCTGGTGAAGCTGGTTATGCAGCCGCGTGAGCGACTTGATGGGCGGGTAAATCATCACGATGGTCAAAACAAAGGTGAGAAAGTCGGACTCTTGCGGCTGCTGGTCTTTGGGCAGAAACTGCATGCTATGCTGGAGGTAAAAGAACACGAGCGCGATGCCGATGGCGCCAAAAAATTCCATGAGCTGGCTGGGAATTTCGTTGGCGCGGACGACGCGCATCAACTGGCCGACATATTTTTTGGTGGTGGCGCGAAATTCCGCACTGACGGTTTCTTCGAGATTGTAGGCCTTGATGACACGGTTGCCGGTGAAGGACTCGTGCATCAGATTCGTGAGTTCGGCGTTGAATGCCTGCACTGCGCGGGCGGATTTGCGGACTTTGCGGCCATAAATGACGATGGGCACGATGCACACGGGAAACACCACGATGGAAATGAGCGTCAAAGTGGTGTTTGTCGCCAGTTGATAACCCAGAAGGCAGGCGATGGTGATGGGATCCTTGACGGCGGAGGCAAACGAACCGCCGACAATGCTGTAAAGCACCTGTGTGTCGTTGGTGATGCGCGCGATCAAATCGCCGGTGCTGGCGCGGTTGAAAAATCCGAGCGAAAGATTTTGCAGGTGGCTGAACAGTTTCGTGCGGATGTCGGCGATGGCGTGCATGGCCGACCAGTTCGTCAGGTAGATGCTCAAGTATTGGAGCGTGTTTCGCAGGAGCATGATGGCGGGGATTACGCCGATGATCAGCAGCCAGCGGACGGTATCATTCGCGGCGGGCGCATGAAGTTCCGGAACCAGCGAAGCCAACGGGTGCGAGAGTGGATGAATCCACCGGGGCGCGTTCTCGAGCTGCTGGTGCAAATTGGTTGCACCTTCAAACACCAACTGAACGACGACCTTGACCGCCCCGAGCAACAGGCCGTTGACCAGCCCGTAACCAATGCCGCAGAGCAGGCCGAGAAAAAATCGCCCGCGATAAGGCCGGACAAAGCCCCAGAGTTTTTTCAGAAAATCGGTCATGCCCTTCATTTTTGTCAGACGCCGCGCAAAGTGAAAGTTTTGTTTTCACTTGCCGTGGCACTGCAGGCTTCTTTAGCTTCGCTGCCGAAGGCCCGATGATTTACGACTGCTTCACTTTTTTCAACGAACTGGAACTGCTCGAATTGCGGCTGCACGAACTGGCGGACGTGGCAGATAAATTCGTCCTGGTGGAGGCGACCAAAACTCATTCCAACAAATCCAAACCGTTGTATTATCGGGAAAACCATTCCCGGTTTGGTGAGTTTCACGACAAAATCATTCACATCATCGTTGATGACCTGCCCGATGCGAAAGACCCGTGGGTATTGGAGAATTATCAACGGAACTGCATTGCACGCGGGCTGGTCAACTGTCGACCCGATGATTTTGTGCTGGTCTCTGACCTCGATGAAATTCCCCGCGCAACCACCGTTGCAAAGGTCAGCCGGGGAATACGGTTCCGGGATGATTTTTTTTCAAGCCGTGCCCACGCCGCCTTGAACTCGCGATGGGTGCATAAAATTTTTCACCGAAGGGGGTTTCGACGGACACTGCGATACAACCATCCGTTCGTTCTGAAATTCCGGCAATCTCAGTACAAGCATTTCATGAATTGCCGGGTGGTGCAACCGCCTTTCGGCCACGGCACCCGGATGCTGTATTTCCGGGATTTTTCCTGTGCCGAAGAGATACGCCACAGCGGCTTCAAAATTGTGGAAAATGGCGGCTGGCATTTTTCATGGATGGGTGATGTTCAGCGGGTCCAAGAGAAGTTGGCGGCGTATGCACATCAGGAATGGAATCTGCCGCAGTTTGCCGATGCGCAGCACATTCGGCAGGCGATCAACGAGGGCAGATCATTTTTTGGCGGAGATAAACGGCACGAATTCGTCCCGCTGGACGCTTCCTTTCCGCGCTACCTTTTGGAGCATCCGGAGAAGTTTTCCTCCTGGATCAAACCGGTTTGAAGAAACGGCATTTGTCCACCGACGCAGAACCGGCGAACGGTCTGTCGGCGGGACAGCGCGCGTGAGTTCCTTTGCGGGCGGCCCGGCTGATTTTGATGAAAGCTTGCCAGATGCCCGGCCAACCGGGAAGATTTGCCCGAAACAATCCGTCAATTTCCGAAATCCATGCGGTCGGCTGATAACAAAATCCTCGTCGTTGGCTTCCGAACCGGCCGGCTGGCAAACCGGCTGGTGTTGTTTGCCAATGTCATCGGCTTCGCCGCCGAACACGGCTACCGCGTCGTCAATGTCGCCTTTCATTCCTACGCCCATCTCTTTGAAAACACGCGCCGGGACATCTACTGCCGGTATCCGATTGCCCGACGCCGGAGCCTGTTTGACGTGATTCCTGGTATGGCGCCGGCCATCCGCAAGACGCGGATTTTCTACCAGTTCATCCGCCGCGCCAGCGAGTGGAACGACCGTTTTCCGATCCTGGGTAAAAGCGTGTTCACGCTCCGGGAGATTTCCCAGCAGACCATTTTGCTGGACACCCCGGAAGTGCAATCCCGGATGGCCGACGCCAAAATCGTCTTCGTCCACGGCTGGCGGATTCGCGCCCCCGAATCCGTGCGGCGGCAGGCAGACAAAATTAGGGACTATTTCCGACCCGTTGCCGGACTCGAAGCCGCCAGCCGACAGATGGTGGAACGGCTGCGACAAGTGGCGGAAGTGATTATTGGTGTTCATCTCCGTCAGGGCGATTATCGCACATGGAAACAGGGACAATATTTTTTTCCGCCCGAACGGTATGCCACCTGGATGCGCGAACTGGCCGCACAATTTCCCGGCCACAAGACGGCTTTTTTCGTATGCAGCGACGAACCGCGACAGGCGTCTGAATTCACCGGGCTCACGGTCGCGATTGGCGCCGGACCGCCGGTTGTAGATTTATATGCTCTGGCCGGATGTGATTATATTTTGGGCCCGCCCAGCACCTTTTCGCAATGGGCGTCCTTTTACGGCAACAAGCCGTTGCTTAACCTGGTCGGCAGTGATGACCGGGTCGAACGCAAAAAGTTCCGCGTTTCCCATCTGGAGGAGATCCCCTAATGCCTCGGGGTCACACGGCAAATGAGCGCCGGCCGACAAGGGCACGGCATAATTCTTTTGCGGGCACCGCAACGGCTGCGGTACAATGCGCGCGGCCCCGTCGCCGGACGAGGCGATGGCGCCCGACTGCATACTGAACCATGATTACCCAGCAACGCCTGCCGCTTTCCGTGTGTATGGTTGCCGGCAACGAAGCGCACCGCATCCGCCGCGCGTTCGAAAGCGTCGCCGGTTGGACGGCTGAAATCATCATCGTTCTTAACGACGATGTGACCGACGGCACAGACAAAATTGCCGCGGGATTCGGTGCGAAAGTTTTCCGCGAGCCGTGGAAAGGTCACATCGCTCAAAAAAATTCCGCCGCGCAAAAGGCAAATTCCGGCTGGATTTTGGGGTTGGATGCCGACGAAGCCGTTTCTCCAGAATTGCGCGATGAGATTCAAAAATTATTTTCCGAACCCAAAAAACTCCAGCCGTTCGTCGCGTTCAGTTTTCCCCGCCTCTGCTGGTACTGCGGACGGTGGATTCGACATGGGGATTGGTATCCGGATCGCTCCACACGGCTTTGGCGCAGGGGTCAGGCGGAATGGGGCGGCGTTGATCCGCACGACAAACTGCGCGTGAAGGGTGCTATTGGGAAACTCCATGCCGACTTGCATCACTACAGCCGGGAATCCATCAACGCGCATTTGCAGAAGATCATTCCCTTCAGTGACGAGTTTGTGCGCCAGCACCTGACGGCAGGACAAAAGGCGGGAATATTTAACCTTGCCATTCGTCCTCTCTGGCGTTTTTTGCGGGCCTATTTCTTTCGGTTTGGCTTTCTGGACGGCTGGCAGGGATATTACATTGCCTGGCATAACGCCTTTGCGACCGCAGTCCGTTACGCCAAAATCCGTGAAGCTCAATGGCGCAAGGAGACAACGGAATGAAACTTTCATTGATCGTCAGCACCTACGAGCAGCCGGCGTCGCTGGCCAAGGTCTTGCGTGGCGTCGTGTTGCAGGAGCGCCAGCCGGACGAAGTGCTTATTACCGACGACGGCTCCGGCGATGAAACGCGCGCCATCATCGACCGTTGGCGCGGGGAGACGCAAGTTCCCGTCCACCATCTCTGGCATGTTCACAATGGCTTTCGCAAAATCGTCCTGCTCAACAAGGCGGTTGCCGCCGCCATGGGCGATTATTTGGTTTTCCTGGACGGCGATTGCGTTCCCCATCGAAAATTTTTGGCCGACCATGAGCAGCTTGCGGAACGCGGGTTTTGGGTGCAGGGGCGACGCTGTTATGTGGAGGAGCGATTTGTGCCGCGCTTCGAGCCGGGGGTCACCCCCGTCTGGCAATGGATGCTTGCGGGCCGCATCATGGGCCTGGCCAAGGGAATTCGTTTGCCGCAGCCGGTCATTTTTCGCAACAAAAAACAGCGCGGCATTATCGGATGCAACATGGCCTATTGGCGGGAGGATGTTGTGGCGGTGAATGGTTTCGATGAAGACTGCAAGGGCCGTGGCATCGGTCCCGATTCCGACCTGGGCACGCGGGTTTACAATCTCGGCCGGCGGCGCAAGTTTGTTTATGCCCACGCCATCGTTTACCACCTCAATCATCCGATTCTGCCGCGCGAGAATCTCCCAGCCAAGCGGGTGCAACTGGCGGAAACCATTCGCACAGGGAAAATCCGCTGCGAACACGGCCTTCATCAGCAATCCTGAGACTTTTCAAATCTGTCCTTCTGCTTGTCATGGGCAACATGAGTCAAACCGGAAACATTCTGCTGATTCGCCTTAAATCCATCGGCGATGTGTTGTTCACCCTGCCCGCCGTCCACATGGTCCGGGGAAATTTCCCCGGCGCGAAAATCACCTTTCTCACGTCCCGGGAAAACGCATCGCTGCTGGAGGGTTTTCGGGAGGTGGACGAAGTCATCACGCTGGATCGTGCCCGTTTTCAGAGCGGAAATCCCCGGGCCATTTTGTCGGAGGCGTTTTCCCTGTTTCGCCGGTTGCGGCAGGGAAAGTTTTCTCTCGTCGTGGATTTTCAGGGATATGGCGAGACGGCGTGGCTGGCGTGGTTGAGTGGCGCGCCGCAACGCTGGGGCAGCGTGTATGGTCCGGGACGGCGCTGGGCTTACACGTGCGGCATGACGCGCAACGACCGCCTTCATCACGTTGACCGGTATCTCTCGCTGCTCGAGCAATGCGGCCTTCGTCCGGGAGAAATCCTCAACGAATTTGTTCTGCCGGACGATGCTTTAAATGCGGCGCGACAGTTTTTTGCCGCGCACAATCTGGATGCCGGTCGGCCCACGCTCTTTTTCCAGCCATTTACCAGCACACCCAACAAAAATTGGCCGCTCGACCGGCAGCTCGCGGTTGCGCGGCATTGGCAGGCGCGCAGATTGCAAATATTGTTTGGCGGCGGTTCCGCGGAACAGGCCGCGCTGGAACCAGTCCGCCAGGCCGGTTTCCCGGTTTCCGCCGGAGTGCCGCTGCTCGTCACCGGGGGGCTGATGAAACTTTCTTCCCTCATCCTCGGCGGGGACACCGGCGCGTTGCATCTGGCCGTGGCCATGGGCCGGCGGGTGGTGATGATCCGGAGTTCCGTCGCCCCGGGCAGCCCGTATCCTTATCAACATCCGGATTGGGTGATCACACCAACGAACGGTCGGGACGTTTCCAGCATCGAAACCAGCGCGGTCATCGAGGCGTGCACACGGGCTTTCAGCGAACGAGCCGGTAATGCTTCTTGTTGAATCGGAAGCCGAACCACTTTTCCAGCTTCAGCATGAGACGGTGTTTTTTTTCGCGCGAACTCAACTGATAATTCGGATCAGCTTGAAAAATTCCTTCCGCTTTGGGCAGCCAGTCTTGCACAACTTTCGGATGCACGCTGGTGAAAAGCTTCAACGTGGCCGGATCAATTTTTGTGTAATCCGCTTTTACCGCTGGTTTGTCATCCCAGTATTTATGAACGGCGGAAGCTTTCAAATGCATCTGCGTTTCGCTGCGCACCCAGCCGTAATGGTAAATCGTCGCGCCCGTGTGCGCCGCGCGCGGGTAACGGCCCTTTTTGTGTTTCTCCAGCACGATGAAGAACAATCCTTCCGGCCCCCACGCCGGGATTGTGTTGCGGATGATCCGCACCTCCGAACGATACCAGCCCGGCGACCAGGCATACGTGTTCGCGTTGCCATAAAAATGCAGATAATCAAAGGCCAGCGCCTCTACGCGCTCGTCGTTCAAATACTTTTCCATCGCCGCGCGGATTTTCGTCAGGTCGTTTTCGTGCAGCACTTCGTCCGCTTCGAGATAAAACGCCCAGTCGCCGGTGCAGTTGAACAGCGCAATGGATTTCTGCTGGCCATAGACGAAGCCTTTCACGCTGTAATCGGAACGGAGGTTTTCGTTCCACTGCGTCGGGATGATGCGGATTTTCGGGTCGCCGATTTCGCGCACCAGCTTCTCCGTATCGTCCTCGCACGGGCCGAGGGCGATGACAAATTCATCCACGATCGGCAAAATCGAGCGGATGGATTCGGCAAACGGATAGCCGAGCTTCTGCCCGTTGCGCAAAAAGGTGAACCCGCTGACTTTCATGTTTTGACACTAATCAGGACTGCCGGCTTTGAACAGAAGAAATGCTTCCGGCGCAAATTCCAACGGGTTTTGGTTTGAATCTTAAACCTGCGTGCGGAGCGCGAGTTGTCTCAACTCGCAGCACATCCGCACCATCCAGACGCTGCGGATTGACGACAATCCGCGCTCCGTTCTTACAGCAGGCGCAGGATGCCCGCCGCCACCTTCCCGTATCAATCGCCGAGCAGCTTTTTCAACTGCTCGCGCGCGGCGGCTTCGCGCTGGTTGCCCCCGGCTTTCGGCGTCCAGGTCCGGCGGGCAAATTCAAAATATTCGCAGAAGGTGCCCACGTGCTTTTCCATCACCGGCTCGGCCCGGCGTTCGCGGCATTGCTGGGCCGCGCGCGGGTCATAGTGCGCGCAGTTCAGGCAGACGCGCAGGTCGGCCCGGCAGCGCATGCAGGTTTCGCCGCGTCCCGGCTGGCCGGTCAGTGTCCATTCCTCGCCGCAGTTGTGACAATGTCGGGTCGCAGGCATTCGCGATTTATGATTTTCGATTTACGATTGACCGGGCGCAACTCCGCCACCGACAAACGCGGCGAGACTGGAGCGCCGATCACCCGATCGGCCCGAATCGGGCAGGGACCGCCCTCAGGCCGAACCGGTGTTCGGCGCTCCAACGGCGGCGCCAGGTCATGCTCCGATTGACACGCCTGAATTTTAACCTCGTAAATCGTAAATCGTAAATCGTAAATTGGCTGCAAACTATCCGGCATGAAAAAGGTTTTGGCTCCAATTTTCTGGTTCCTGCTCGCCCTGGCCGGTGCGATGGCGTATGCCACGCTGGCGTTTCGTCGGAGCGAGCCGGTCAATTCCGGCTATATTCTCATCGCGGCGGTCTGCACCTACGCCATCGGCTACCGGTTTTACTCCAAATGGATCGCCGCGCGTGTGCTCGTGCTCAACGACCGCCGTGCCACGCCGTGCGTCGTTCATGACGACGGCCGGGATTTTGTGAAGACGAACAAATGGATTGTCTTCGGCCATCATTTTGCGGCGATTGCCGGGCCGGGACCGCTCGTTGGGCCGGTGCTCGCCTCACAATTCGGTTATCTGCCGGGGACGCTGTGGATTCTCATCGGCGCCGTGCTCGGCGGCGCGGTGCAGGATTTCGTAATCTTGTTTTGCTCGATGCGGCGGGACGGCAAATCGCTCGGCCAGATGGTCAAGGAGGAATTAAATTCGCCGGTCGGCTTCATCGCGGTGCTGGCGATTCTGGCCATTCTGGTGATTATGCTCGCGGTCCTCGCGCTCGTCGTTGTCAAGGCCCTCGCCGAAAGTCCGTGGGGCATTTTCACCGTTGGCGCGACCATTCCCATCGCGCTGTTGATGGGCTGTTACATGCGGTTCTGGCGGGTGGGCAAAGTGCTCGAAGCCTCAACCTTCGGGGTTACGCTGCTGCTGCTCGCGGTGTGGGGTGGCAAACTGGTTTACGAAAATCCGCATTGGTCGCAGGTCTTTGGCCTGCGCGACCTCACGGTCGCCTGGGTCATCATTGGCTACGGCGTCATCTCCAGCAGCCTGCCGGTGTGGCTGCTGCTCGCGCCGCGCGATTATTTGAGCACGTTCATGAAGCTCGGTACGATTGGCGCGCTCGCGTTCGGCATCCTGCTCCTGCTGCCCAATTTGCAAATGCCCGCGCTGACGCAGTTCACGGACGGTTCCGGTTTGGTCGTCGCCGGAAAAATCTTTCCGTTCTGCTTCATCACCATCGCGTGCGGCGCGATTTCCGGTTTTCACACGCTCATCGCCAGCGGCACAACGCCCAAGCTCATCACCCGTGAAGATTATGCGCGGCCCATCGGTTATGGCGCGATGTGTTGCGAATCTTTCGTGGCCATCATGGCGATCATCGCTGCCTGCACCCTGGACCCTGGCGTCTATTTCAGCATGAACGTCAAGGGCGATCCCGCCGCCACCGTGGCCTTGGTCACCGCGCATGGCTTTCCGGTGACCACCGGCCAGATGGATGTGCTGGCCAATAAGCTCGGCGAGAAAACCCTGTTCGGTCGCACCGGCGGCGCAGCCACACTGGCCGTCGGCATGGCGCACATTTTTTCCAAGGTCGTCAACGGTCGCGGGCTCGACCTCTGGTATCACTTCGCCATCATGTTCGAGGCATTATTTATCCTGACCACGGTGGATGCCGGCACGCGTGTGGGTCGGTACCTGCTTCAAAACGCCCTCGCCCGGGCCTGGAAACCGCTCGGTGACCCGAAAAATTTTCTCGCCACGCCGGTGGCCGCCGCGCTCATGGTCGGCGCGTGGGGACATTTTTTGATCCAGGGTGTGCGCGATCCCCTCGGCGGTGTCAACTCACTCTGGCCGCTGTTCGGCATCGCCAATCAGATGCTCGCCGCCATCGCCCTGTGCCTGGCCACGACCGTTATTTTGAAAATGCAGCTTGGAGCGCCGGCCTCCGGCACGGCACGAATCGAGAAGCACGCCGTGCCGGAGGCCGGCGTTCCAAGGCGTTCACCGTACCTTGCGCTTATCACGCTGGTTCCGCTCATTTGGCTCGTGGCGGTGACGTTCACGGCGGGCGTGGAAAAAATTTTTCATCCCGACCCGCGCATCGGATTTCTGGCGCAGGCAAAAATGCTTAAGGAAAAAGAACCCGAACTTCAACACATCCATACAAAGGCCAATTTGGATTTAATGAAGTTCGGAGCCGAGAATTATGCAAAACCTCACGACACAGAATTTTCCGCCAAGCTGGCAACGCTGCAAAAAGTTTGTGATGACACTTGGAAGCCGGTTGCCGCCAATCGCACGCTCCGGTTCAACAACCTTCTCGACGCCACCGTCGCCGGGATTTTTCTGGCTCTCGTCACCGCGATTGTTTTGTTAAGCTTGCGTGAGTGGTTTTTGCTGCTGTCGCGGCGCAAACCGGCGGTGTTGCACGAGACGGAACCGGTCTGGTTGCCGGATTATGCCGTGGCCGAAGGCCGGCCGTTGCACATCGCCGGCACAGCGGCGCTGGCTTTGGCCTTGGCGAAGGAATGGTCCGGCGAATCGCATCTGGAACGCGCGCACCAGCAGGCGCAGGCGGTTTGCGAATGTCATCCCGCGACCGCGCAGCAGATTTACGTTGCAGCCACCGAACAGCGGTTCAATGGCGTGCGGCGGTGCTGTTAAAGCAGGACAGGCATCTTGCCTGTCTCCAATTTTTGAAAAAGTGAATGGAGAGACCGGCTGGAAGCCTGTCCCACATTGATATGAAAATCGGATTGTTTGGCGGTTCGTTTGACCCGGTTCACCTGGGCCACCTGCTGGTCGCGCAGGCGGCGGTGGAGGAACTGGGCCTGGACCGGCTGTATTTCATTCCGGCGGCGCAATCGCCGTTCAAGCCGGAAAGCCGGCCCGCGCCGGCCTCCGCCCGCCGGCAATGGCTGCGGCTCGCGCTCGCGGGCAAAACGAATTGTGAAGTGGACGACCAGGAAATTCGCCGCGGCGGCGTTTCCTACACCATCGAAACCCTGCGCGACTTCGTGAAACGATTCCCGCAGGCACAATTGTTTTATCTCATCGGGGCCGACAACGCGGCGAAACTCAACGAATGGCGCGAAGCCGGCGAACTGGCGAAGCTCTCGGAATTTGTCGCGATTCCGCGGCCGGGCGGTGCGACGGCGAATTTTCCGCCGCCGTTTCGCGGACGAAGGCTCCAGGGTTTTCCGCTGGGCGTGTCCTCGTCGGAAATCCGCGCCCGGGTGAAGGCGGGTTTGCCGATAGACCATCTCGTGCCGCCGCCCGTGGCGGAAGCCATTCGCAATAGCCGGCTCTACACCTGATTTTCAACCACGGACAAACACTGATGAACACGGATAAAACTCAATTCAAGGCTCCGTTCCATCGCCAATTCGTGAAGTTCACATCAAAAAATCCGTGTCCATCCGTGTCCATCCGTGGTTAAATCCTGTCCGGCAAATATGGATTCAAAAAAACTTGCCCGGCTATGCCGCGAATACGCGGACAATAAAAAGGCGGAAAACGTTGTCATCCTCGACGTGCGCAAGCTGTCGTCGGTGACGGATTATTTCGTGATCGCGTCCGGCACGAGCGAACCGCACCTGCGCGCCATCGTGGACGAAATCACCGACCAGTTGCGCGAGAAACACGGCGTGCGTCCGCGCGCGGTGGACGGCACGGTGCATGGTGCATGGGTGGTGCTGGATTTTTTTGATGTGATTATGCACATCATGCGGCAGGAAGCGCGCGACCGTTATGACCTGGAAAGTCTCTGGGGCGATGCGGCGCGGGTGAAAGCGAGGAAGAAAACCACCCGAAAAAATTTGTGAAAGCCAGCGTCAGGAGGCTCGCTTTTGCAATATCAACCAATCAGAGACTTCTCACGTCATCTCCGGCGGGCTGCTTTTTTGCGGTATATTGTTCGACGTTTTCACCATTTCTTCGAGGAGCTTTTTGAAATCCTCCAAACCGGTGGACGGGATGATGATGGTGTCACGCCGCCCGCCGACGTCTTCGGTGATGCGCAGGAACCGGCCGCGCGGATTTTCCTTGAGCGTGAAGACAAAGGTCTTGCGCTCAATTTGAATCTTCTCGTTCTTCAGCGTGTCCTCTTGAACCGGCGGTTTGGGCTGGCTGTAAGGCCGGTACCCAAATGGTGATGGTCTTTCGTTTGAGATCATAATTCCCCGCTGCAGACGCCCTTAGCGCCCAATCCAGCTTTAGTAAGAATTTCGACCGCAACGGCCATTTGTCAACTGACAAAATCTACAAAATGTTGGCGGCCAGTTCGGCCAGTTCAGAGCGTTCGCCCTTTTGCAATTCGATGTGCGCGGCAATGGCTTCGGAACGGAAACGGCTGACGATATAATTAAATCCGTTCGATGACGAGTCAACATACGGATTGTCAATTTGATACGGGTCGCCGGTGAAGATGATTTTGGTGCCGCTGCCGACGCGCGTGATGATGGTCTTGGCTTCGAGCGGCGTGAGGTTTTGCGCCTCGTCAATGATCATGAACTGGTTCGCAATGCTGCGTCCGCGAATGTAACTCAGCGCCTCGACGACGATGCTGCCGGAACGCATGAGATCGCTGCTGCGGCGATGGTCGTGCCCCATGTTCAGGTCGCTCAACATTTCGAGCGCGTCGTGAATCGGCTGCATCCAAGGCGCGAGTTTTTCCTCGAGCGACCCGGGCAAAAAACCCAGTTCCTTGCCCATCGAAATCGTCGGGCGTGCGACGACGAGCCGGCGGAATTCGCGGTCGATCACGGTGCGCTTCAGTCCGGCGGCCATGGCGAGCAACGTTTTTCCGGTGCCGGCCTTGCCCATGAGCGTGACGAGTTTAACGCGGTCGTCGAGCAGCGCGTCAAAGGCGAAGTGCTGTTCGCGGTTGCGGGGCTTGATGCCCCAGACACTTTCGCGGCAGTCAATGATCGGGATCAGCTTCGTGCCGGTGGCGTCCACCTTGGTCAGCGCGGTGCGTTTGGGATTCGTTTCGTCGGTGAGCGTGCAGTATTCGTTCGGAAAATATTGTTTGCCGGAGTCCAGGCCCAGTTCGCCGTTGGCGCGGAACGCGGCCATTTTGTTCGTGGCGACGGACATTTCCGCCATGCCGGTGTAAAGGTCGGTGATGAACACGCGGTCGGTTTCGTAATCCTCGGCCTGCAAACCCAGCGCGTCGGCCTTGATGCGGAGGTTGATGTCCTTGCTGACGAGGATCGTCGGATTTTTCGGCTGCGCTTTTTGAATGTTCGCGGCGAGCGAAAGAATCCGGCTGTCCACGCTGTTGCCATTGACGTGAGCGTCGCCGTTGACGTGGCCGTTTTTTTGAAAGGCGATTTGTAATTTGCCGCCATTGGGCAATTTCACGCCTTCGCTCAGGCTGCCCTCGCCGCGGAAACCATCGAGCATCCGCGACACGCTGCGCGCATTCTGGCCCAGTTCGCTGGACTCGCGTTTGAAACGGTCAATTTCCTCGATGACTTCAATGGGAATCAGGACGTGGTTGTCCGCAAAGCTCAGCAGGGAATTGGGGTCGTGAAGGAGGACGTTGGTGTCGATGATGTAATTTTTCACGCGCTGAAATCGGTGTGTTTAACGGTCTGCATCCGGCGGTGCCATTCCTGGATTTGTTTGTGCCGTTTGGGCAACTGGTAATGGCCGGAGTAGAGAAAATTTTCGAGCATGCCGAACAAATCGAAGTCCACAAAACGCGGGCGGTCATCCAGCAAATGCGGTTGATGCGTCAAAATGATCTCGAAAGGGATCAACCGCTCTTCCAACTGTTTCAGCCAGAATTTCTGCTCCTTGCACCATTGGTCAATGCAGCCGCGGCCAAACTTGCGCTCCTTGAACCGCAGAAAATCAAGTTGCTCCGGCGCGGGTACGTTTTCCTTCCAATAAATATCATTCAACCGGAACGTCGAGCCTTCGATTTCATTTTCGATGAACCGCCAGAGAACGGATTGGACCCCGCGCCATTGGGATGGAAACAGGCCGAGTTCGAGTTCCTCGTCAAGGTATTTGGCAATGACCTGCGAGTCTTCATTGATTTCAAAAACCACGTTCCGGCCGTCCTTGATGATCGGCACGCCGTAATAACGCTGTTTGGTCAGCTTCCAAACGAGCGAGCGGTCCTGCGAAGGGATGTTGGTGATTTTGAAGCGGACTCCGGCAAACTCCAGGATGCGCCGTTGAACGATGCAGAACGGACTCCACGGAAACTGAATCAACTCAATCATGTCAAAAGTTCAAATTGCGTCACTGACGGGCGCACTTTAGGACTCGCTCTCCACGCTGACAAGCGCAAACACCGCTTTACACTTTCGCGCCGCGGGACTAAAGTCGCCACATGGCTTCTGATTACGATGCAACGGAGTTTGTGGACACGGATTTTCAAGCGCAAAAATCGCCTTACGGCACGCCTGCGCCCAACGACCCGCTCCGCGCGCCAACGCGCGACGAGGTGGACCGCAAGGTCGTCGAGGCGCAGCAAAAACTCGCCGAGTTGAAACGCGCGCAGGATGACCTGGAGCGCGAACGCGCCGCGCTCGAGGAATTGCGCCGCCGCCAGACGGAATTTCAAACCGGCCGCCAGGAAATGATTCACCATCTCACGCGCGGCCTCGGCCTGCTCGAAGAAGCCGAGTTCAATGCCCGCCGCGATGCCGAGCAAATGGTCAAGACCGTCACCGATTTCCGGGACGCCCTCGACAAAATCCAGGCCATCCACGATGAAACGTGGACGAAGGATAATTTCAGCATCGAACTCACCCGCGGCCTCACCACCATCGAAAACGCGCGCATGGAATGGAACGCCGCGCGGCTCAAATTTTCCGTCCTGGACGGCGAAAAGGGTGGCGGCGACGCCGCGCTGCCAGCGCCCGAACCCGAGCGGTTGCCGTTCGCCAATGCCAGTTTTGGCGAGTTATGCCGATTTGGTCTGGCGATGACCTGGCCGCTGGTGCTGATTGCCCTGGCCGTGCTGGTCGCCGTTTTGATGCGGCGCTGAAATTGTCGTATGGGGCCCGCGAAGAAAAAAAACGACCCGATTTCCGACCGTTCGCGCGCCCTCAACGACCAGATTGCCGCGCTCGAATCCGAAATCAAGAAGCTCGATACGCAACTTCAGCGCGTGTCCACGCCGAAATTTCGTTCCACCGCCATTCCGCACGGTGCGACCATCGCCCGCGCGCACGAACCAGCCCCGTCTCCGCCGCCACCGGTGCATGAGCCGGTTTTTGAAGAGGTAAAATCCTTGTCTGACACCGAGGAGACCGCCGCGCCCGATCAATTCAACGATCTCGGAGTGCGTAAATACGATTTGCCCGCGCTCTTCAATCGCATCCGGAACCATTTCCGCCGGCCGACCACCAGCAATCCGCGGCTCGTCGCCTATCTGGCCGCCGGTGGCGTGCATGGTCTTCGTCCGATGCGCTACGAGAAGCGCATTGCGCGCAACCGCTTCATCTTTTTCGCCATCATATTATTCGTCATCCTGTTCGGCACCATCTGCGTTTTCATACGCAACCACTGAGTGAACTGTGGATGAAATCGCAATCTGTCAAACTGCCGATTTTCACAAGCGACGGCCAGTTTGTCGCACGCTATTCGGAAAAAGGTCTGGCGGAACTGGACTTTCCATCGGTGGGGCGAGCGCCTGTCGGGTCGAAGTCAAACGAAGACCGATCCTCGCGAGCCGTCAGTTGTAGGAGACGAGGTAACGAGTCTCAAATTTCTTCAGCTTCCGGCGCTTTAGTCAGAGACTCCTCACGTCGTCTCCTACAAATTCCCGCCAAAGTCCGCCGCTGGCATCGCGCCACCGCTGCCGCGTTAAAAAATATTCTCGCCGGACGTTCGCCCGGGAAATTTCCGCCGCTTGATTTTTCCAATGGCACAACGTTTCAACGGAAGGTTTGGAACACGTTGCGGAAAATCGCCCGTGGCCGGACCAAAAGTTACGGTGAAATTGCCCGCGCCGTGGGCAAACCAAAGGCCGTCCGCGCCGTGGGTGGCGCGTGCGGCGCGAATCCAATCCCGGTTTTGATTCCGTGCCATCGCGCGGTGGCGGCAAACAAAAAACTGGGTGGCTTCTCCGGCGGATTAAACCGGAAGCGCGAACTGCTCGCGCGGGAGGGTATTAAACCTTAACTACCTTTGCCCGTCGTACCATGCACGGGCAGCTTCGCGATTGGCCGTGAAATGGTGCGGTTTGAAAATAATATGATACAGCAGGCCACACACTCCCCGGAACAGCCGGGGGACTGAAAGATCCTGCCTTCGCCGCGCGGAGGTAACGACTGGATGCCGGTGCAGGATCACGAATCGTTTTCCGGTTTCCTTTGCCAGCTTTTTCAATCGCCAGCTCAGTTCCAACTCCTCACCGGCGAACGCTTTCTGGCTGAAGCCGCCGAGTTTTCGGAACGCCGCCGTTTCGACGAAGATGAACGCGCCGATGAGCAATCGCCGCCAACGGAACCCAAAGTTCACGAGCCGTGTAATCAGGGCGACGAAAAAAGTCCCTCGATCCCAGCGAAGGGTCGCGCCACCTGCCAGACAATTGCCGGAGCAGATTTCTTTTGCCATGTCGGCAAACAATTCCGCGCTGGGATGGGAATCGGCGTCCACAAAAACCAGCCAGTCGCTAGTGGCCGCCGTCGCCCCGGAATTTCGCGCTCGGGAGATTTGATTGACCGGCTCAAATACGACGGTTGCGCCCGCCGCCCGCGCGATTTCCGCCGTCCGGTCATTGGAGTTATTGTCGCAGACGATCAATTCGGTTTCCCATCCGCATCGCGCGAACGCGCCGCTCGCCGACTTGATCTGCATGAGGGTTTCGCCCAGCAGTTTTTCCTCGTTGAAGGCCGGAACGACGATGGAAATTTTCACCGCGAAAGCGTAACGGTTTTTGTGAGACGCTCAAACCTCAAAGTCTGCCCTGACAAATTCATTCCGCCGTCAGCCGGATGATTTCGTGCAATGTCGTCTGCGGTTTGAACTTCACGAAACGTTCCAGCTTTTTCACCATCGGCTTGCGCCTCCGCATATCATCAAACTCCGGGGCACTTGTCGCGCCGAAGCCTTTTGGCGTAGGCGGATAGGCTTTGGCATACGGCACGAGTTGAATCTTCGATTTTGAATCCAGCGTTTTCACCACCAATCGCGCGAGTTTGAGGATGCTGGTTTCCTCTGTGCCACCGACGTTGAAAATTTCGCCGCGCGCCTTCGGACAATTTTGCAATCGCACCAGTGCTTCCACCGCGTCGCCTACGTGGCAAAAGCAGCGCGTTTGCGTGCCATCGCCGAAAACCTTCAGTGGTTCGCCCTTTTTCGCCGCGGCGATGAAACGGGGCAGCACCATGCCATAGCGACCGGTCTGGCGCGGGCCGACGGTGTTGAACAGCCGCGCGATGATGACTGGCAGCGATTTTTCCCGCGCGTAGGCCAGCGCCAGGAATTCGTCAGTCAGCTTCGAGCAGGCGTAGCTCCAGCGTGATTGCCCGGGCGGGCCGATGAGCAGATCGTCGTCCTCACCAAACGCGGGCTTCTGGCTCTTGCCGTAAACCTCCGAGGTCGAGGTGAGCAGCAGCGGCGTGCGTCTGGCCGCGGCGGCCCGCAACAAAACCTGCGTCTCGTGAAAACTCGACTCCAAAACGCTCAATGCGGATTTCACCACCAACTCGACGCCGACCGTCGCCGCCAGATGAAAAATGAATTCGGCGTTTGCGGCCAGTTTCGACAGTCCGGCGCACGCGGAAATTTTCGATTGGACCACGCGCAGACGTGGATGCGATTTGACCGTGCGCAGATTGTCCAGGCTGCCGGTCGAAAGGTCGTCAATGACGACGACCTTTTTGCCCTCGGCCAGCAGACGCTCGACAAGGTGCGACCCGATGAAACCCGCGCCGCCGGTGACGAGAATATGTTTTGTGCGGTTCATTTTAATGCAGTAGCCAGGGCTTCAGCCAATTTCTGCCGGAATTCCGGGTTCTCGATCAGCCTGGCTTCGTGCGGATTCGACATAAAACCGCCTTCAATCAAAATCGCCGGGCGATTTTGTCCGCGCAAAACCGTGTCGAACCGTGAATGACAGACGCCGCGATCTTCCAGGTCCGTCGCGCGCAACAAGGCGCTGTGGACACGGACAGCGAGTTGGAGATTTTGCGCGTCATAAGCGTTGTTGGGAAAAATCTGCGACCAGATATCAGGATAACCGCGCGTCAACGTGGACGGCATACCGGTCGGCGTAATGCAATAGGTTTCAAGACCGCCGGGCTTTTTATCGCGATCAGGTGTGGTATTGAAATGCAGGCTGATGAACACGTCAGCATGATGCGCTTCGGCGAACACGACGCGATCTGCATTGGTCACGTACACGTCACTCGTGCGCGTCAAAAACACCCGCCAGCCCTCCTGTTCGAGCAGCGGTGCCAGCCGTTTTGCCCAGTCAAGCGTGAATTCTTTTTCAAACCGCCCGTCAAGAACGCTGTGCGTGCCGACGTTCACCCCGCCATGGCCGGGATCAATCACAATGACGCGATTGCCAAACGTCAGCGGCGACCCGGACATCAACGGTTCAAGGTTTTTCTGCAAATCGAGGCCGTGGACGAAAATCTGGTCGTCAATGAATTCCGGGGCGAAACCGAGTTGAATTTCTGTGCCGTTCCAGGTCGCGTCGCGGCTGCCGATTTCCAAAACCATCGTGCCGTTCGCCGAACCCACCGCATACGTGGCCACGGGCGTACCGGACAACCGATGCGGCGCGCCGATTTTGTTTTCGGCGGCCAAGCGATTGAGCGAAGTCCACGTTGTCACCGGCGCGGCGGGTGACGGATTTATCCTGGCTGCCGGCGTTCCCAGCCTGCTCGCCCGTGGGGCGGGGAATTTTTTAACGACGTTGGTATCCGACCAGTTCAGTGAAGATGCTTCATTGGACATGATCGGCGGCGACGAAATGATTTCTTCCGGCGGGGTTGACGTGGTTGCACACCCCGCCCAAAAGAACGCCGCGACAAATATGATTGCCAGTGACTTGGACACGCAGCCATTGTGCGGATGGGGAAACCGGACTCAAGCTGTTTTGATAAATTCCCAATCGTCCTCGTTCTCGTCCTCGTTCTCGTAATCGTATCGCCGGTTTCGAGGACGAGGACGAGAACGAGGACGATTCTCGCGCGCGGCTTGTCCGCGACGTTGAATTCGTTCATAATTTGCCAGCGACAAACGCCTTTGATTGAAAATACTCGTTGCCATCACCGGAGCCAGCGGCGCGCTTTACGCGCAGCGGTTGCTCGATAATTTGGATTCCCGCGCGCATGAAATTCACGTCGTGATGAGCAATTACGCGCCGCAGGTCATCGCCGAAGAACTGCCCGGCGGCCTGCGCCTGCCCGCTGGCGTCAGGACGCACAACGTCAAAAGCATGAACGCGCCCTTTGCCAGCGGCTCGAACCCACCCGATGCGATGGTGGTCATTCCCTGCACCATGGGCACGATGGGCCGCATCGCGCACGGTTACAGCGAGGACGTTTTGCTGCGCGCAGCGGACGTGGTGCTGAAGGAAAGAAAAAAACTGATTCTCGTCCCGCGCGAGACGCCGTTCAGCCTGGTGCATGTTAAAAATATGGAACTGCTGTTGCTGGCGGGCGCGGTGATTCTGCCGGCGAACCCGGGTTTTTACGCGAACCCGAAAACAATTCAGGATGTCGTGGACACGGTTGTTGCACGTGTGCTCGATCATCTCGGCGTGGCGAACCAACTCGCGCCGCGGTGGAATGAGGAAAAGGAATGAAATGAAAAAGGGGAAACATCCATTCAAACGCTGAAAACCTTGAACCTTGAACTTCGAACTTTGAACCCTGAACAGAAAAAAATCGGACAGCGCACATCCACTGAGAACACAGGCCGGAAATATGACCTGGAAGAGCGGCTCTTGGAATTCGCCTCAGCAGTGATTGATGTTTCGGAGAAATTGCCAAACTCGCGGGCAGGGAATCATATCGCGGGGCAATTTCTGCGATCAGGAGCTTCGCCTTATGGGAATCACGGCGAAGCCCAAGCACCGGAATCCGCCGAAGATTTCATCCACAAAATGAAAATCTGCCTCAAGGAATTGCGTGAAACCCGCCGTTGGGCGCGTTTGATCGAGCGAAAGCGCTGGTTGCGAGAAGATCCCCAGCTTGTGTTTATACTGAGTGAGAGCGAGGAGCTGATTCGTATTTTTAAGGCCAGCGTGCAAACCGCCGAACGAAACAAGCTCGTCAAAAAGCGCACTGGAACCGTATCGCCACCAAAACCTGGCACGCCGTAGTTGCAATAATTCAAGGTTCGAGGTTCAAAGTTCAAGGTTCAATGTTATCTTTGATTAAAAAATGGGCTTCCTTCGTGCGCTTCTCGCACACGGTCTTCGCACTGCCCTTCGCGCTGGCGGCCATGGCCGTCGCCGCGCGCGAGAATCGCGGCTGGCCGGGTTGGCGGACGTTTGGACTGGTTCTCGCAGCGATGGTCTGTGCGCGAACGTGCGCGATGGCTTTCAACCGTATCGTGGACCGCAAATCCGACGCGCTGAATCCGCGCACCGCCGGCCGCCATCTGCCCACCGGACAAATTTCACTGGCGGGGGCAATTGCACTCTGCATTCTGTCGGCGGCTGGTCTGATCGCCGTCAGTTGCCTCCTGAATCCGCTGTGTTTTTACTTGTCACCCGTCGCGCTCGTGGCGATTTGTTTTTATTCGTTGACCAAGCGGTTCACGGATTACACGCACGTTTTTCTCGGCCTCGCGCTCGCGCTCGCGCCGGTGGGCGCATGGCTGGCGGTGAAAGGTGAATTCGGCTTCGCGTCACCCGCAGGCATGTTCTCGTCGCCCGATTCCTTTTGGGCTTGGGAACAGGCAGCGCGTGTTGGCATGCAGCCGGTCGTTCTTGCGTTGGCGGTCGTGCTGTGGCTCGTGGGCTTCGACATCATTTACTCGCTTCAGGATTACGAGTTCGACAAAGCGCACGGGCTGCACTCACTCGTTGTGGCGTGGGGACAAAAGAATGCGCTGCAAGCGGCGTTCCTCGCGCACATGGTGATGTGCGGGCTGCTGCTCGCGTTCGGTTTGCTCTGCCGATTTCGCATCGCGTATCTCGTCGGCTGGATGATCATCGTCGGCTGCCTCGTGCTGGAACACTGGATTGCGCGCCGCCGCAGTCTCGATTGGATCAACCTCGCGTTCTTCCGGCTCAACGCCGTTGTAAGTGCGGTTTTTTTAATCGTGACGGTGGCGGAAGTGGTGTTTCAGGGCGGGTTTCGGCTGCGATGATGCATTGGGAACATCCAACAACCAACGCCCAACATCGAACATCCAATGATGCTATGGCCCCGTTCCATTGGATGTTGGGCGTTCGATGTTGAATGTTGGATGTTTTCTAATTTTTCCCGGTAACATCCGTCGTGATTTGCTTCTGAGTTGGGTGTATGAGTGGCACCAAAGTGACCCCGTCTGACATCCCGAAATGTCCGCAATGCGGCACGCCACTGCTGGCTGGCGCACTTGCCGGACTCTGCCCCGCCTGCCTCCTGAAACAGGGCGCCGACGAGACCGCCATGAGCGGACAGGCGCCACCGTTCCAGCCGCCGTCTATTTCCGAACTGGCGCCGCTGTTCCCGCAGCTCGAAATCCTTGAACTCATCGGCAAGGGCGGCATGGGCGCGGTTTACAAGGCGCGACAGAAACAATTGGAGCGCATTGTCGCGCTCAAAATTCTTCCGCCCGGCATTGGCCGCGCCGCCGCCTTCGCCGGGCGCTTCGCGCGCGAAGCCAAGGCGCTCGCGAAACTGAATCATCCCGGCATTGTCACGCTTTACGAGTTCGGCCACGTTCAAAGTAGCGCAGGCGTCTCGCCTACATCCGGCTCTCACCCCTCAACCATCAACTCTCAACCACTTTACTACTTCCTGATGGAATTCGTGGATGGCGTGAACCTGCGTCAGTTGCTGCACGCCGGACGCATCGCCCCGCGGGAGGCGCTGGCCATCGTCCCGCAAATCTGCGACGCGCTCCAGTTCGCGCATGACCAGGGCATCGTTCATCGCGATATCAAGCCGGAAAATATTTTGCTCGACCGGAGAGGCCGCGTGAAGGTGGCGGATTTCGGTCTGGCCAAGCTGGTGGGAGAGGTAGGGCAGACATTCCTGTCTGCCGGTCCCGGCGACTTTCCAGTCGCCAGTTCCAGCGGTGCGAACACGGGACAGGAAAGTCCCGTGAACCCGCAGACTGGAAAGTCTGCGCTACCGCCGCCGGCGCTGACCGATGCCGGCAAGGTCATGGGCACGCCGAATTACATGGCGCCGGAACAGGTGGAACATCCCAACGACGTGGATCATCGCGCGGACATTTACGCGCTGGGCGTGGTGTTTTACCAGATGCTCACCGGCGAACTGCCCGGCAAACCAATTGTTCCGCCGTCGTCCTGCACGCGCGGGATGGTCATTGACGTGCGCCTCGATGAAGTGGTGCTGCGCGCGTTGGAAAAGAAACCCGAACTCCGCTATCAGCAAGTCAGCGAAGTCAAGACGATGGTGGAAACCATCGTTGGTAACGCCGTCGTCCCGCCGGCCGAACCGGGCGTCGCGCCCAGCTCATCGTCCAACAAATTTGTCAACGAGCCGCCCAGCGCGACGCCGGACGGAGCACGCGGGATGCGCACGCTCCCCGAAACTCCGCCGCGCTTCTCGCGCATGGCCTTCGTCGGTGCCGCATGGACGCCTTTCTTCCTTGCCGCGATTCTGTCCATTACTCTCGGTCAGGAACAGTTTCCCCAAGCCTACGGCAGCCTGTCCCGGTTGTTGCTCTTTCTGGGGCTGGCCGCGCCGGTGACCACGACAATTTTTGGCTGGCTGGCCGTCGCACAAATCCATCGTTCAGCCAGAAGGTTTCACGGATTGGAACTGGCGGTGTTCGACGGATTGCTTTTCCCATTGCTCGGATTGGATGTATTAATCGGGGTCTTGTGGTTGGTGCTGGCAAAAACTGCAGCCAGTTGGAAAGGTCTCAATGGCTCGCTGTTTGTCAATTTATGGGACTTTGCGTTTTGGATATTGCTCCTGATCGTGATTTGTGCGGTCGTTGATTTCCTGATTGTCCGCCGGATCTGGCGCGGGGCGAATCAGCCACCCGAAGGCATGGGTGCTTCAGCCAAACCCCGTTGGACGAGAGGCGTCTTGCAGGCTTCTGTGTTTGGGATGCTGGCGCTGGGTGTCATCAGTTTTACCACGGCGTCCCTGGTCTTGTGCGCCCGGAATGTGGACAACGTGAATCGGCCATTTGTGGATGACCCGCAGGCGATCGGCCAGTGGACCAGTGTTGATTTCGTCGGAGCACCGGAAGATTTCAAGCCCGGCTCGCGGTTCTCCCAGTTTGATTTGCCCGTCTTTCAAAAGTTCACCGTGTTGCCCGGCGGCAGGACGAGCTATCGATGGCTCACCTGGACCCGGGGAGTGATCATCAACCCAGGCGAGAGAACGGCGGCTGGTTACGAGATCAGGAACCTTGCCGGGACCAATTTCATGTTCGTGGAATGGAAAAATGGTGATTATATCCTCTTTCATTCAAAGCCTGGATTATACGTGTTGCGCCAGAACGGAGAGGCAAATCCCAACTTTTACATCGGCCAGGCTTCTTTCCCCAAAGGCGATTCCATTGAAATCACCTCTGTCGAGCGAACCCCGGAACGGATGGTGGTTAAAGGCCATTACAATCTGGTCAGCCATGATCAGGCGCTGCTGGCGCTTTACATCACCACTTCAACTAATATACGTGTTCCGGAAGACTCACAACAGCGGATGCAGATTTCCAAAGGGCGCGGCGATTTTGAATTGATTCATTCCCATCTTGTTCCGGGGCTGCCCCATGTGTGGATGTATGCCGATGGCGAAACACTCGCCAATCTCTATTTTGGAACCAAGGCCGAAGCCCTTGAAGAGAACAAGGCAAACTGGATCACCAATGCCACGCTTGCCTCCGCCAAACGTCATTTGCGCAAAGAAGACACTTATACCATAACATCCGTTCTCCAGGTTCTTAATCCCGTCAATCCTGCCGACATGAACGATGATTTTCAGGACGCGCGGGTGCTGGCACAGGACAAAGACTCCTGCACGGTCGAGGTGACCTATTATCCGTTCTACCAACCGGCCATTGGCGAGAACCCCAATTGGCGCACGGATGACGCTGGCATGACCCAATATCTCAAACCAACGGCCACCGAGAACTGGGACGAAGCCATGCGGCGTGATCTCATTGCGGAACTCCGTCAGGCGAACATTGACCCGGATCGCCTGACGGACAAGCAACTCGTCGAACGGGTCTCAGCGTGGGCCATGAACCGTGCCCATTCGACACATGCCTTCTCCATCTGGGGCGTCTATTTCCCGGATGGCAGGCCCGCAGTCTATCCTCCATTGCGGGACGCGTTTGATCGGGAGAAACCTGATCCGACCTGGACCGATCAGCAAATGTTCGAGCAGGAGGCGCTTGGCCGGTCCATGTTCTCCAACAAAGTGCATGGCGCCTGCACGTCGTCTTCAGTGTATCTGGCCACCATCTTCCGCGCCTTGGGCATCCCGGCCCGCATTGTTTTCTGTATTCCCCCGTTCGACCCGAACGACGACGCCCAGGCCCGGATGTTTTATGACAACATGCACCACAACCAGGTCCGGGAGACGGTCCGGGCTGCGCTCGACGGCACGGGCGGCTTTCAAGACCACATGTTCAACGAAGTCTATGTTGACCATCACTGGATGCGGCTCAATTACAAAACCCTGGGACAGCCAATCCTGGATGCCCATTATTTTGGACTCTTAACTCACATTTACACCTGCTCCGACCTCAGTCAGGTGCCGCTGGCGCAGACTTGGGGAATGCGTTACTTCAAATATCCGGCAGACCAGCCGAAATTCTCCTCGGTGAACCCGTATCGTCTGATCTCCATTCACGACCATTTCGGTGCCAACGCACGTCTGGACAACCCGCCGGTTCCGGTGGCCGAATTGCGGACGGTTACGATCATCGGGCTCTATCCCAAAGGTTCTCCGGCGGTTCCGAAGTGGGTCGAGGAGGAGACCTGGCAGAAAACCGGGACGGATTTTCTTATTGCCAGTCAGGAATGGGGTCCCGATGGTTCTTACCACCGGATGAGCGCATTCGAGAAGCGGGCTGGGCAGGAGTTCCTGCTTACTGCATCGGGATATCCAACCGTTAAGGCCCACTTGAATCGCCTTACCTTGAGCAGCCGCGACAGCGGTTTCCAGGCATACGCCGCACAGTTCGCCACTGAAGACAAAGCCAAGCTGGTCCCCGGAGTCGCCTATAACATTCAGCCAATAAATATTAGCGAAACCTACCGATGGGTCGTAGCGCCGGACATCACGCTGCTTATGTTGAAAAACGACAAGCTGGCGCAAAGTGAAAACGCCCTTGAGAAAACTGCGAATTCCCCGGCTTCGACCAACTCGACAGCCACCGATATAAAAAATAATACCGAGGCAGCCGCATTGCCGGCGATCCAGGCCTGGCTGGGACTGGTGGACGGCGGACAATACGCCGAGAGCTGGCGGCAGGCGTCGGAAAGTTTTCACGCCATGGTGACGCAGGACGACTGGGTGGACAAAGTGGAGAGTGCCCGCAAGCCGCTGGGGAAATTGCTCTCCCGCAAAGTGGAAAAGGCGGAGCCGAACGGTTCGTATTTCGTCGCGAAATTCGACAGTTCATTCGAAGCCTTGAAAGCCTCGTCCGAAACGGTCACGTGTGTATTGGAAACGAACGGACAGTGGCGGACAGTGGCTTATCTCATCGTCCCCCGCGGCATCACCAACAGCGCGGCGGTTGAGCCGGCGCAAAGCTGGTTGCGGGACATTGACAACGGCAACTACGCGCAAAGCTGGACCAATGCCGCGGCGTATTTTCAACAGGCGATCACTTCGGAAAAATTGGCGGAGTCGTTGCAACAGGCCCGCAAACCATTGGGACCACTGGTTTCCCGAAAAATCAAGTCGGCGCAGGAACTGGCGTCGCTTCCGGGCGCGCCGGACGGCCGCTACATCGTTATGCAGTTCGAGACTTCCTTCACCAACAAGAAATCCGCGGTGGAAACCGTTACCTTCATGCAGGAAAAAGATGGCCAATGGCGGGCGGCGGGGTATTACATCAAATGATTTAACCAAACAAAAACCATGAATAAAGGAACCCAATGAAAATCAACCTGACTCAATCCTCATTCGTCAAATTGCTGTGTGCGGCCCTCCTGGCCGTTGCCGCTTCCGGTTATGCCGCGGAAAACAATGCCGGCGCGGAGAAGGCCGCAACTACGGCGGCCCAAACGTGGCTGACGGAGATTGACAATGGCGATTACACCCAAAGCTGGCAGGAGGCGTCCGCCTTTTTTCGGAGTGCGGTCACGAAAGACAAGTGGAAGACATCCTTGGAAACTGTTCGCAAGCCGTTGGGCAAACTGACGTCCCGCAAAGTGAAGAAGGCGCAGTCTGCCGCGTCGCTTCCCGGCGCGCCTGATGGTCAATACGTTGTGGTGCAGTTCGACACCGTGTTTGCGGACAAGCCATCCGCAGTCGAAACCGTCACGTTCATGCTGGAAAATGATGGCCAATGGCGGGCAGCGGGGTATTTCATCAAATGATTTGATCAACCCAAACCATCAACCGTGTTGGCCGATGAACGACACGCCCATTTATATTTCAAAGCGGACAGGCAAAGGCCTGTGGCAGGAATACCGTATCTACCCGGACCGGCTGGAACTCCAAGCGTGGGTGCTTTTTCACACTGTCGTCATTCCCGTCCGCGAAATCCGGAGCATCGAAGTCCGTCCATCCTTTTTTGGCGGCCGGAAAGGTTTCACTTGGGGGGTAAAGATTGATAACTGTGACCTCTGCCGCCACGTTTTAATCCAGCGAACGTCGGGGTTTTTCAAACGTATTGCATTTTCACCGGATGACCCGGAAAAATTCGTGGCCGTGTGCCAATCCATCATGCCGGGAACTGTTTGACCTCCGAACATTCCAATCAGCGTTCAGGCGCGTTTGCTTATGTAGGAGACGAGGTAACGAGTCTAAAACCACAGTTAATAGTTAGAGACTCCTTACGTCGTCTCCTACAATTTCTGAAATGACCTCTGAAGCTTCCACGCCATCCACGGGCGCGCCCGGCGACATTTTCGCCACGACGCACTGGACGGTCGTGCTCGCGGCGGGCAAACGTTCCACGCCGCAATCCGACCGGGCGCTGGAGGAACTGTGCCGCACCTACTGGTTCCCGCTCTATGCCTACGTCCGCCGCCGCGGCCATTCGAAGGAAGACGCCGAGGACCTCACCCAGGAATTTTTCGCGCGGTTCCTGGAAAAAAATTATCTCGAAGGTCTGAGCGCCGAACGCGGCCGTTTCCGCGCCTTCCTGCTCGCGTCCTTGAAACATTTTCTGGCCAATGAATGGGACAAATCCCGGCGCCAGAAGCGCGGCGGCGGCGTGACGCCGCTGTCCCTTGACTGGCAGACCGCCGACACGCAATTTCAAATCGCCGCCACTACCGAGCCGAGTCCCGACAAGGCGTTCGACCGCGAGTGGGCCGTGACCCTGCTGGCCAAGGTCATCGAGCGGCTGCAGGCCGAGTGCGAGGCGGATGGCCGGGGAAAACAGTTCACGGAACTGAAAATCTTCCTCACCGCCGGCAAGGGTGCGTTGTCCCATGCCGCCGCCGCCAAAACGCTGGGCCTGGACGAAGGCGCGGTGCGCGTGGCCGTGCATCGGCTGCGGAAACGCTACCGGCAACTGCTCCGTGACGAAATCGCGCAAACGCTGGCCGATGCCGCCGACGTGGACGAGGAAATGCGTGCGCTGTTCGGGGCGTTTGCGACATAACGTGCTTCCGGCATCCTGCCGGAAGAACATTTTTGAAAACCAAGTCAGAACCGCCGGCAAGATGCGCGGCAGCACGTTGTTGGCGTATTTGCCTTACTCCACGGAAGATGCTAACTCTGTAGCCGCGCTTGTGAAAGCGCGGATTGGTCCGCCGATTCACATCGGCGGCTACGAACAAAATGAACTTCTTCGTTCAACGCAGCGAACTGCGCGACCTTTACGACAAGGTGGCCGCCGGGGAACGCATTTCCGAGGCCGATGCGCTCCGGCTGTTTGAATCCAAGGACCTGAACGCCGTCGGTACCATCGCCGATCTCGCGTGCCAGAAAAAGGTGGGGAACCGTGCCAGCTACATCATCAACCGCTACGTCAACTACTCCAACTATTGCATCTTATCGTGCCAGTTCTGCTCGTTCGCGCGCAAGAAACGCGACGCCGACGGCTTTGAGTTAACCGTCGAGCAGATTGTCGAGAAAGCTCGTGAAGCCTGGAAGCTGGGCATCACGGAATTGCACATCGTCGGCGGACTGCATCCGTCGCTGCCGTTCAGCTATTACACCGACATGCTCAAGGCGCTGCGCGCGCTCGATGCGCCACTTCCTGGGAGCGCCGGCGTCTCGCCGGCGGGTTCCGATAATGCGAATTCAGAGACATGCCGCCGGGACGGCGGCGCTCCCAGGCTGCATCTTAAATGTTTCACCGCCATTGAAATCCTGCACCTCGCCTGGCTGGCCAAAAAATCCGTCGAACAAACCTTGGTTGAACTGAAAGCTGCCGGACTCGATTCGCTTACCGGCGGCGGCGCGGAAATCTTTCGACCGGAAGTCCGCTCGGCCATCGCCAGGGGCAAGGAATCCGCCGAGGAATATCTGGACGTGCACCGCACGTGGCACAAGCTGGGCGGGCGCAGCACCTGCACGATGCTCTACGGTCACGTCGAATCGCTGGCCGACCGCGTGGACCATCTGCGGCAATTGCGAGCATTGCAGGACGAGACGCACGGGTTCGTGGGCTTCGTGCCGCTGCCGTACCAGCCGGAGGACAACGACATTCCGGTGGAGAATCCGCCAACCGGTTTCGACGCGCTGCGCACCATCGCCGTGAGCCGCATCTATCTCGACAACTTCGACCACATCACGGCGTATTGGGTGGGCATGGGACTGAAACTCGCGCAGGTGGCATTGAGCTACGGCGCGGACGATTTGCACGGCACCATCATCGAGGAACACATCTTCCACATGGCCGGCGCGACCTCGCCGCAGCTACAGACCGAGGCGGAAATGATCAAAGCCATCCGCGAAGCCAGCCGCACACCGGTGCAGCGCAACACGTTTTACGAACCGCTTAAAGTCTTTGAAAGCCCGCCGGAACCCACAGCAACGGAAAATTCGGCGCGCTCCAAAGTGCTGGAGGATAATCTGGCGACGGCGTGACCTATGACTGAGGAAAATCGTGATAGGAGCGGAAGGTTAAGAGTTCCATTCTTTGTGAAACTCATTCGTGAGTTTGTTGATGAGCGGCGTAAATACAGCCCCGACGAGTTTAAAACTTACGTAGAGGGACTTGGAATTCTCACGCGGGCGGATCGGGATTGCGAGAGCAACGGCTACGAAAAATGGAAGCACCGAATTGACCGGGCGGCACAGAAAGTTTTTACTGACGTTTGATGACGACATAACGAATGGGCTCGAAAGCACAAGTTTTGAAGAGATCGCGGCTGACCCTGAATAAACAAATCGCAGTTGCACCTACGCACGCAAAGAAGTGGGAAATTGCGCTTCACGGGGGCAATCCGCCAACAGCTATCTCAACGCCGTGCTGCTCACGCGCGGCATCGAGGGCGAAGTCATTTTTGCCACGCCCGCCCGGCTCGCCAAAATGCTCCGGTGCGGACGCCAGCTTAATTCGTCACACTGACGGCAAATCGCGGAACTTTTATTGCGAACAGACCATCCGGGAACTGAAGGTCAATGGTTTCGAGATCAGAATCTTCGCCGAGGAACTCGGCATCCTGTGTTTCGCCGGGCTTAAAGCGGCGGCGCTTTGTTACACGACCGCCCAGCCGTTTGCGAAGGGCCAGGTCTATGTCTTCGACAAATTCAATTTTCATGGCATGCTCCATTGTCTGTTTTCTCAGGGTTGATGTGTTCGAAACTCGGCGGCGTGATCCGCCCAAGTCCAGAAGTGTTCGCCCCGGTTTCATACGGGAAGGAAACGGCAAGCCGCACGGTCAGGCAAGACGGATTGTAGAAATTTCACTGTCAGCAGAACAAACCTGGGCGGTCATGACATAAAAAAATGCCTGCCTTGGCTCCGATGCACTGGCATTCTTCCCGCCAACGAATGAGCAAAGCTTCAAAAAATCGAGCCTGCCCGGTGGCCGGACGTGAAATTCCCGTCTCTGATTGCGTTGCGCACCGCCACAGTTCTTACGCCTGCCCGGCGACGTGCCCACATGATCCGTTTGCACCGGTGAATTATTCCCGGCTGCTCGAACTCGAAGGCAAGCTGGACCGCCAGAGCATGGATTACCTGCTGGAACACGCGGCGGACCGCCCGGCAATGGACAAGGCGCTGCAACAGGCGCACAGCCATCCCAGCCTCCATGCGATGCACGCCTGGTATGAATGGAATTTGTTCTTTGCGCCGGGCGCGGACGGCCTGACCTGCTGTCAGCGCTGGGAGAAGGCCGGTTTTCCCGAATTGAAGAGCGACCAGCGTGTCCTGTTGCGGGCCAAAATGAAGACCCGCATCGCGCTGGTGGAAATTCATCGCGTGCTGGATGGCGAGCGCGTGGAAGCGGTGGATTTGCTCGCGCCGGACGCGCTGCCAATGCTGTTTCAAGACCGTGGTCTGGCTGGCATGGCGGTTCGGTTTGCGAGCGTGCTCACCTGGATTTATCCCCTGCCGCATTTCTGGCGGTTGAGCGGCACGGCGGCGGTGATTACCGAAATGTCGCAGTTCTCACCCGAAGAAATCGTGATGGAAATCGTCCGGCATCTGGGCGGACCGGCAACGATGGACGGTGCGCGCCGCTGGCTGGCGGAACATTTCCTGCGCTTCAGCGACGCCCTGACGGCCACCTCGCGGTTGCGGCGGATGAAAATGTTCGCCGGAATGGACGCCCGCTATGGCAAGGCCGTGTATGAATTGAAATCGCCATTCGCTGAATGTCGCAAATGTCTGGACGATTTGTCCGACGTTGATGTGGATGACCTTTCCGACGCGGAACGCGGGGAAGGTTTTGCCGAGGCGCGCGTGTGGTTCACGGAGTCGGTGGCGGTGAAACAAGCCGTGCCGCCCGGCGGCCGCGCGATGCTCGGGCGGGTTTTGCTGGGCCAGGCGCACTGGCGGCTCGAAGCTTTCGGCGGCGAACGTTTCGCGCAGTTGCGACGGCAGTTTGAAGCTCATCTCGGCCAGCGCGTCCGGTTCACGAGTGAACGTCTTGACGATCTGGGCATGCGCATGGCCGCCAAGGAGCCGGTCGTGAACGAATCCCTCGTCCCGCCGCGCCTGCTGGAGGAACCACAAAAAATCCTGCTGGCTTCCTCCCGCGTCCCGCCGCTTCCCCCCGGCCTGTCGCGGGAGGAAGCCGAATTCGAACTGATGCGCGCCGCCGACCGCGCGTTTTTGGACGATAACATTCCCGCGCTGGACAACAAAACGCCGCGCGAAGCCGCCCGCGACCCGACATTGCGGCCCCGGCTGATCCGTTTGTTGAAGCAGCGGGTGCGCACGCACGACGAACGTAATCTGCAAACCGGGCGTACCGACGACATCAACTGGCTGTTGCGCGAACTCGGCGCGGATGAAATCATTTTCGATCCATCTCCGTGGCGTTCGCCATTGCCGGACCAGGCAGGGAACGACGATTTGCCGGATGGGGACGATTTCGCTGGCGAACCCGAACCCAATCCGAATCTTCCACCCGCTCCGCCGCTGCCGGCCACGCCGTTAAGCATCGAGGAGGCGGCCAAACGGCTGGACGACGCGGTGAACGCCTTCAAGACGGCGGCGGATGCCGAGGCGGCGCTCTTCGAGAGCGGCGCGATATTGATTGACGACGCGGACGAACTCACGATGGACGTGCTTTCGGATGACGAGTTTTCGTTCAGCCTCCCGTTTCTCATGCAAGCGTGGTTTGCCCTGGTGCCGCCGGGACATCGCCCGCCAAAAATTCATTTCCCCGACCTGGCGGGAGCGTTTGATCGCAACTGCCGCGACCTCGAGGAAACCATGAAACCGGGTTCGGTTGACGGATTGGTGAACTATGCAAAAACCAGTTGTCAGCCGGAACTGCTGTTGCTGCTGACCAATGAAATCCTGCATAGCGGCATGAACGCGCCCAAGAAAATCCGCCCCAGCGCCGGAGCATTGGGGATCATGCTGGCGCTCGTGAAAGCGGTCGTGGAGGAATTGGACGCGGCGTTGCGCCGCCGCGTCATCCATCGGTTATGAATTCTGCTGACACCCCCAAATTCCGCATCGGCTCGGTGCAATATCTCAACGCCGTGCCGCTCACGCGCGGCATCGAGAGCGAAGTCGTTTTTGCCACGCCCGCCCGGCTCGCCGAAATGCTCCGCCGCGATGAACTTGACGCCGCGCTGGTCAGCACGGCGGAGGTCCTGCTCACCGATCGCTATGACATCCTCGACGGCATTGCCATCGCATCGCTGGGTGAGGTTTACAGCGTGCTGCTCGCGCATCGCCGTCCGCTGGAAAGCATCACGGAGGTTTTCTGCCACACCGCGTCGTTGTCGGGCCTGAATCTTTTGAAGGTCCTGCTGGCGGAACGCGGGTTGAAGCCGGAGTTCAAACCGCTGCCGGACCCGAGCAAGGCGGCAGAGCACGATGCCGTTTTAATCATTGGCGACCCGGCGATTGATTTTCAACGCGCGCCGCACGAGCACGAAATTTTTGACCTCGGCACGGCTTGGTATGAACTGACGAATCTACCGTTCGTTTATGCCGTGTGGGCGTTGCGGCGCGGCATCGAAAACAAGGAACTGTGCCGCAACCTTCGGGAAGCAAAGAAATTCGGCCTCGAAACACTGAATTACGTCATCGAAACCCGCGAGGAATACGACGAGGATTTCCGCCGGGATTACCTCGGCTGGCAGGTCCACTACCACCTGGCCGAGGACGAGAAACGCGGCATCGCGAAATTCTGCGAACTGCTGCGCAAGCACGGCCTCGGCCCGGTGTATGAGCCGAAGTTTGTGAGTTGAAGAGTTTTCAGGGGAACATCGAACATCCAACATCGAACGCTGAACATCCAATGATTTCATTCGATGTTGGATGTTGGATGTTCAATGTTGGATGTTTTCTCCTTCCAATCGCGCCAGCGTTTCGGGGTCACGCACGTCCACCCAGCAGCCTTGAATTTCCAGGCCCGCCAGCTTTTGCCTGGCGGCAACCATGGCGCTGATGGCGTCGGTCAATTCATATTCACCGCGTGGGGATTTTTGCAGCCGCGCCGTGAAGCCGAACAACGCCGGGCGGAAAATGTAAATGCCCGCGTTATACCAGGCCGGGGCGCCGGGTTTTAGCCAGCCGTCGCGGCGCAACTGCTCCAGTTGTTCGCGTGACGGTTTTTCCACCAGCCGTTTCAGGCAGAATTGTTCGTCGAAAAAATTCAGCCCGCCCTTGGTCGCGTCCTCGCCGCGTGTGACGGTGATGACGCCCGCAAAATCGCCTTCGCCGAAGCGCCGCAGCATTTGCGGATACGTTTCGGGCGGAACCAGAATGTCGCCGTAAGTCAGGAGAAACGGCGAGTCGCCGATGAAATCCTTCGCCAGTTCCGGCGCCTTGCCGGTGCCGTCCTGCACGGCCTGCCGTCCGAACGCGACGCGCGCACCGAATTTTTTGCCGTCGCCGAAATGATTTTCGACCACCTCAGCGCGCCAGCCGGTGACGATGAAGATTTCGCGGATGCCCGCCGCGACGATGCCGGCGACAATGTGTTCGAGAATCGGTTTGCCCTGCACGCGAAGCATGGGCTTGGGCAACTCGTTGGTGAGTTCCCGCATGCGCGTGCCCTTGCCGGCGGCCAGAATCACAGCTTTCACGAGCGGAATTTAACCACGGACCTGTCCTCCGTAGCAATCCTGCGAAGGAGGATGAACACGGATGAACACGGATTTTTTTAATGCCAAGCACAAAGCCGATGGCAGAGTTAGGAAAATTTCATGCGCTCGAAAGTATTGGAAGAAAATCTGGCGACGGCGTAACGGAAAACACGGAAAGTTATGACTAAAGTGAATTTCAAAGAAAAACAGTCTGAATTCGTCTTGCAGCAATGCTTCGTAGCTGGCTAATTTCCATTCGTCGCTTTGCGACTTTGCGTCTTTGCGTTGAAAAATTCGTGCCCGCGCGAAATTAAAACTTCGTCAGTTTTTCCAGTTTCTTCACGCGGCGGGCAAGGGTCAGGGCAGTTGCGCCGTTGGCGGTCTAATGCTAGGGTTGCGGCATGACAACGGTTGAGCCTGGCACGCATATCGCACGAGACGAACGGGGCGTGGCGTGGATAGACGGAAAAAATGTGAAGGTCATCGAAGTGGTGCTGGATCATCTGGCTTACGGCTGGAGCGCCGAGGCCATTCACGAACAGCAGCCGCAGCTTTCGCTCGCGGAAATTCACTCGGCACTGGCTTTTTACTACGACCACCCGGCGGAGTTTGACGATCAAATCGCGCGACAGGAAAAAGAACTGGCCGCGTTGCGCGCCACCACCGGTGAATCCGCCCTGCAATATCGTTTGCGCAATCTGACCAAATCGCGGTGAGCCTGCCGCTCTACATGGATGTTCATGTGCCGCTGGCCATCACGCGGGGATTGCGGCGGCGGGGTGTGGAAGTTCTGACTTCGCAACAGGATGACACGGCCCAACTGCCGGATGACCAACTGCTAAAGCGTGCCGCCCAACTTGGTCGTATTTTATTCACGCGCGATCAGGATTTGCTGGCCGAAGCCGCCAAATGTCTGCGAAGCGGAACGCCCTTCGCCACGGTGATTTTTGCGCGGCAACTGGAAGTTTCCATCGGCCAGTGCATCACTGATTTGGAGATAATCGCCAAGTCGGCCACGCCGGAAGAAGTGATGAACCAGGTGGTTTATTTGCCGCTCTAAAACTTCGTGAGCTTTTCCAGTTCCTTCACCCGCCGATCAATGTCGGCACGTTTGATTTTGGTGGTGCGCGTCAGGCCGAAGCCTTCGCAGCAGAACGATGCCGTGACGCTGCCGTAAACCATCGCGCGCCGGATGTTGTCGTCAATCGAGCCTTTCGCGGTGGCGAGATAACCCATCATGCCTCCGACGAATGAATCGCCCGCGCCAGTCGGGTCTTCGACGGTGTGCAACGGATAGGCCGGGCAGATGAAAAATCCCTTCGGCCCGGACAGAATCGAGCCGTGCGAACCTTTTTTTATGATCACATACTTTGGCCCCAGCTTGTGGATTTTTTCCAGCGCGGCGAAGACGTTGTCTTCCCTGGTCAATTGCTGCGCCTCGCTGTCGTTGAGCACAAAGCCGTCGAGGCGCGGCAGCAGCTTCAGCAAATCGGGCAGCGCGATGTTCAGCCATAAATCCATCGTGTCGGCCACGACGAATTTGGGCCGGCGCATCTGGTCGAGCACGTGATGCTGGAGCGCGGGCGCGATGTTCGCCAGCAACACAAACGGTGTGTCCTGATGCGCCTTCGGCAGCGTCGGCGTGAAGGTCTCGAACACGCCCAGTTCCGTCGCCAGCGTGCGGCGGTTGTTCATGTTCGCCTCGTATTCGCCCGACCAATGGAATGTTTTGCCGGGCAAAATCTGCAAACCTTCGAGGTCAATCTTGTGCCGCTGGTAAAGTTGAAGGTATTTCTTCGGAAAATCCTCGCCGACGACGCCGATTAATTTCACCGGGCTGAAGAAACTCGCGGCCACGGCAGCATGACTGGCCGAGCCGCCAAGCAGGCGCGGGTTTTCCGCGTTCGGAGTTTTGATGGAGTCGAGTGCCGTTGAACCGACAATAAGAACGCTCATGTGAAATTTATTTGAAACGTGATGGCAAAACTAACTCACGGTTCGGTTTTACCAGACCAGCGAAAGCATCAAGACATTCCGGCAGAGAATGGCGCACTGAAAAGCGGTGTCGCGCTTCGCTTGCCACCGCAGTCCAAGACGCAAGCGAAACTCCAGTCGACACCCGGATGCGCTTGTTTTTTTGGAGTGCGGCGGCTATGACGCCGCTTTTTTGTTTTGCATTGTTCATAAAGGCGCCATCTTAATAGCCACTTTTGCCGCGTTGAATCAGTTCGATTTCGTAACCTTCCGGCGCGTCAATGAACGCAAACACTGTGCCGGTGGAAGTCGTCGTTGGGCCGTCGGAATACTTCAGGCCGTGCTTCGCGAGGTGTTTGCCGAATTCTTCGAGGTTGTCCACCTCGAAAGCCAGATGCGTGAGGTCGGGTTGCACCTGCACCGGGCCGCCGGCCGGGAAACTGCAGATTTCAATCTGCTCGTCACTTTCGGGGGCTTTGAGAAAAACCAGTTCCGAACCCCGCGGCGATTTGTGCCGCTTGATTTCTTCGAGGCCGAGCACGTCGCGATAAAACTTTATCGTGCGTTCCAAATCGTTCACGCGATAGCGCGTGTGCAGCAGTTTTGTGACCTTGCTCATGGGCGAAGTTTTAACAAGTCCAGTGTCCAAAGTCCAATGTCCAAAGGCGCGGGTAGTGTCCTACCCGCTGCGCGGGTGAATTGTGCCGATTGCGAAAACCAGTATGCAATAGTAGGCAGTTGGCTTGGCAGGGGAGTGACTTTGAGAATGGGACCAAGAATATGTTTGTAACGTGCGCAGGACACGCCGCTACGTGGAATGCTTTTCCCTCAATCTCTTTGCGACATCCTCCAGTGTTCCCTTGAAGGGTCCGGGTGTTTCCATTTTTATCGAAACAAGCGCCGCCGCGAACTTCAGGGATTCTCTTACATCATGATCCAACCGCCAGGATAGGTACGCCGCGAAGGTCGTATCCCCGCGGCCCGTCCTGCCCGAGAAGTTGCTGTTGGAGAACTTCTCGTAGTACGTCACTCCGTTCACCCGCGCCAGCACGCCCTGGGAGTGCGTTATCATGGTCTCCGGGCAGCCCCACGATTCGACTATGATGGCGGCCTTTTCCAGATCTTCGGTGCCGGTCAGAATACGGGCTTCCACGACGTCCAGCTTGAGCTTGTCCATCATGCCCGCTATGTCTTTTTTATTCGAGACGTCGCTGAACTGTATTTCGTGGGTCACCGGGGTGATGTGGCGGACGAAACTCTGCATGTCGGCCGACAGGCTGTAGCCCCTGGATTTCAAGCCTTTCATGAGCGCCATGTCGAATTCGGTGTCCGAAATCCCAGCCAGATGGACGCACGTCGAGCTTAGTGTCGGAACGTCGTTAATGGAAATAAGACCGGCGGACTTGACGACCGCCAGTTTACGTTCATCGACATTCGCGGACTCGTGTACAACCATTGCATACGTGGTCACATCGCTGGGAACCAGATACGTTTCCACGCCCACATCCTTCATCGGCTGCAGGATGTTTTCGTCCTGCTTGGCCATTTTCACGACGGCGGCGACTTTTTTGCCGACGCGGGCGGCGACCATGGCGCCGCACAACACGGCGCTTCCCGGAGCGATGTGGGGCTTTCCTCCGAAGGGAATGATCTCGTCATAGCACATGTGTCCCACAAACGTGATGTCGTAATTCTTGGACATGTCGATTGATTCCTTAGTTAATTGTTACCTGGAGTGATTTATTCTTCTTGCACAGAATGGCTTTTTGGCGGAACGGCCGGACCTCGAACCCATATTTTCCACGCTTTGCTCCTGCCTATCTCCCGTTTCCCGGGCCGTTCAGCAGTTCGGAGAAGAACGGGATCAAGTCCTTCGACTTAATGGTCTTGGATTGGGTCTTGGCCTGCAAGTCCTTGATATAGTTCATGACAAGATGAGTCCAGACGGCCCCCGGCCGGGGATAGGCTGCGACGATATAGTGGGGTCCGGGGGCGGACTCTCCCGCTTCCTTCTCCAGCTCTGCCCGGAGGTTGTCCGGGGTGATCATGGGATTGCCGCAATCGAAAACCACCCGGTCCATGTGCTTGTAAACGTCTTTGCTCTCTTTGACCATGCCGTAATAATCCAACAACTGGGCGAAGACGTAATTGGAAGTTGTATAGACGTCTTTTCCCTGATCCGATTCCACGGGTTTGCCGTCTTCCGTCTTGCACATGGCCCAGCCCATGAAGGCTCGGTTGTTCTTGTAGATCGTCTTGAGGATCTTTTTGGCACGATCCTCCGGGATGAACGGCTCTTCGCCGATGGCGATGAGATACCAGAGGGCGTCGAGCTGGTTGGTCCAGACATCGGTGTTGGTCTTTCCGGTCTTCGGATCAGAACAGGTGATGTAATACTGGAGTCTCTCGCCTTTCTTGTTCTTTCCGTCCCGCCATAGTTTCTCGAGACTAGCCCAACCTTTGTCGAACGCCTTCTGAATTTGTGCCTTGCCGGCCTGGTCGTTCATCATTTCGGCCATTTTGATCATGGCCTGGCAGCCGCCGAGGAACTGCGTGGCGTCGTAGGCATCAGCACCGAAGAGGACAAGGTTGTCGAAGGTGTTTTTCACCTCGTCGGGATAGCCCTCCGGCAGCCCGTCATCATCGAAATCGAGTTTTAGCAGAGATTCCAGGCCGAATTTGAGCGTCTCCCAATTCTTCTTCAGGAAATCAATATCGCCCGTGAACTTCACGTTGCGCAACACCCGCATCATCAGCTTGGGGAACAGGTCCACCCAGTAGTTGTTGTTGTACCAGGCGTAATCGCTCACGTTGCGCAAGGGATGGCCCTTGGGCATCGCGCCCAGATCGTGCGCCACGCTGCCCTTGGTCTTGAAGGCGTCCCGTATCTGGGTCAGCGACGTGCCTTCGTATTCCTCGGGATGTTCCTCGAAATGCTTTCTGGCTTCGACGAACGAAGCGTGATAGTGGTAATAGCGCGGGGTGGGATCCTCGGCCTGAATCGAATCAATGAATCCCTGGCACAGATCTTTTTCCACGCGCGGGAAGAGCATCAAAAGCACCATCGAATACCAATCCACATCCGAAGGATCGATATAGGCGTAGTCGAAACATTCCAGGAACCGGGCGCGCTCCCGGCCTTTCTCGTCCTCGATCCAGACGATGGCGTTGGACAGCGGGAAATGGAGTTCGTTCAGGATCAGCCGGGTCAGGCGCAGGGCGCCGGCTCTGTCACCTCTATAGGAGGGGCTGGCCTGGATCGAATCGAGAATTCGTTTCTGAATCGTTACGGTCCGGCTCCACCAGAACGGATAGCTGTCCAGGGCGAGTTTTGCCATGTCAACCGGCCGCGTCTCCTTCTCCGCGAAGCTTTTGACGTATTTGCGTTCGAATTTCGTGCCGTCAATGTAAACCTGCTCCGGGAAGTCCAGAACCACGGCCACCGGAATTTTTTTGGACGCTTTCGGCTCCAGGGTAAAGGTCAGGCTGATGGCCGTTCCATAGTCGCTTCGGAGGACCGGTTCCCGTTTTTCGTAGAAGCTCCCGTCCGCGTTTAAAAGGAGATCCTGCGTGTACCGGTTCAGGCAGAAGTAGGGCTGGGTGTCCACCGCAACGTCAAACAATTCGGGCACGGCCAGCGCCATGCGGTTGGGGCTTTCCGTGCTTCCCATGACCACGCCCCGGACGCCCGCGGACCGGAACTCTTCATGCTTCTGGCCGTGAACCGCCGCGGAGCAGACATAGACGCTGTCCTGGTCAGTCGGTTTGATCTCCTTCTCCTGGAGGTTGACCAGGGACGGCCTGGGCACCACGAGCGTGATCTCCTGAGCCTCATCCGCGGCGTTTTCCACCTCGAACTCTTCAACGCCGAGGGGCATCAACGTCTGGTCTCCTCCAGACAACAAGGGAGAAATCAGTCTCCTGGTTACTTTCACCTTCCCCAGCTTGTATGCAATCTCCAGCGACGGCGTGGCGATGGTGAGGGAAACGTTCTTTTCTGCAATCGGAGGATGGTAGTAGTTCTGAACCGCCGGGATGTCGTCGGGAGTCTCGGCGACCTGCGGCTTTCTTTGCGTGAGCATGGTGATCTTGTCCCCGATGCGCACGAAGGGCGCGGAGGCGAATTGCACCGCCTTTTGGTTCAGCATAATGAGCCGGCCCGCATCGTTCAGGCGGTTGTACAGACCGTAGGGGGAAATGCCGATCGAGCACGTGGGCGCCCCTTGCAGGGCCACCGTTTGGGGGAACTGCAGGGTCTTGGACATGCCCTGGAAGTGGACCGTCATTTTGTTTTGCTCGTAAATGGCGGCTATCTTGTCTCCCGGGATGGCATAAATATCACGGATGTCGAACACGGTGGATTTGGACATTTTACTTTCGCTCATCGGTCGTTTGTGTTTCGCCTGCAGGGCAGGACCCCATATGCTTTAGCGTCCATGTTATTCCGAGCGCCAGCTCGGAATCTTAGATTCGTCGCTGGCGCTCGTATGATGGATCATACTCGCTGTGGGGAAAGGTGTATTACTCTAGCACTTTCCTCCCCACACGTTGCCTTGTTTCCCCGCCGGCTTTTTCGCGGGCTTTTTCGGGTGAGTTGCGGGTTCCTGGACGGGGAGGTTCTTTTCGGCAGTCAGGTCGATCGGCATCTTTGTCGACGGATAAGGCTTTACAGCCCCGAACACGAGATCCGCGGCAACCCTGATTGAATCGGGCGATCCTGAGAAATTGCAGATCACCGCGTCGGCTTCCGTGGTCGTGCCCTTCCGGTAGGGGAAGTTGGTCACGACAATCACGGTGTGTCCCGCCGCTTTCAATGCCTTCACCAGGTGCTGGTTGTTGCCCCGCTTTTCGATGCGCGCGTAATAGTTCGTCATGACGACGAGGTCCGCTTCCTTGGCCAGCTTCAGCGCTTCTTCCACCTCCTCGTCGTTGGCGTAGAAGGCCGTATCATCCAGGATAAGATTGATGGAATGCTTGGACATCTGTTCGCAGAACATGTGCGGGTGACTGTAGAGATCCTTTCCGAGGAACGAGTAGGGAATGCACTGTTCGATAACCAGGACGTTCTTGTCCTTGCTTACGGGCAGCAGCTTCTTGTCGTCGCGGACCACCAGAAGGGCTTTGTGCGCCACTTCGCGGGAGAAGTCCTGGACTTCCTTGCTCCAGACATGGGCGGCGGTTTTTGCGGGATCCATTTTCCCGGCTTTCTCGAACAGGCCCTGGTCGTATTTCATGCACAGCAGCCGCCGGCACGCGTCGGTGAGCCGCTCTTCGGAAAGCTCTCCGCGCTCAACGGCGCCCTTGATGCCGAAGAAGCACTGGGAGCGGGACTCGTCGTCGGCCTTGAGGAGGATGGTGTCCACGCCGGCCTTGATCGCCATGGCGCACGCTTGCGGAAGCGGCCATTTCTTCAGGATGGCGGCCATGCCGATGGCATCGGAAACGACCACGCCTTTGAAGCCCATTTCACCCCTCAGAAGATCGGTGAGGATTTTGGATGACAGGGTGGCGGGGAACTCCTTGTCGAAGGCCGGGTAGATCGTATGCGCCGTCATAAGCGCCTTGGCGCCCGCATTGATGCCCGCCTGGAAGGTGACCAACTCGACCTCGCGCATCCGCTTCAGGTCCCCCCGGCAGACGTCCAGCACGTCGTGCGCGTCGGTCGCCGAATCGCCGCGGCCGGCGAAGTGTTTGACCGTGGCGACAATGCCCGCGTCCTGGTAGCCGCGCACCGTGGCCTCGACGAATTTGGCGCAGACCTTCGGATCATCGCCGAAGGAGCGCACGCCGATTTCGGGGTTGAGCGGATTGATATTAACGTCGCAGACCGGGTGATAGAACTGGGTTATGCCGATGAGAGCCATTTGTTTGCCGAGCGTGTTCGCCACCTTGTACGCCAGATCGGGGTCGCCGATGGCAGTCATGCCCATCGGGGGCGGGAACTGCACGACGTGGCCGGAGGTGTAGTCGTTTTTGAAATCGCCTTCCATGTCGATGGTGATGTGCAGGGGGATACCCGCGGGCCGCTTCATCGCGATTTCCTGCAGCTTGTTGAGCGCAGCGGTGAGCTCTTCCGGAGTCACGCTCACGCCGAAGCTACGATCGTCGAAGTAGGTATGCGCGATGTCGAAATAGTCCTTCGGTTTTTTAAAGTTGGGGTCGACCTGGGAACGTCCCCAATAAAGGTTCTTGCATGTTTCCAGCGCGTACGGTTCCAGGCAAAGGCCGCCGGCGTGCAGCTTGGTGACTTGTTCGATCCCCGAGGGCGTCAGGTAGGCGCCCCGCCAGGTGAAGGTGAGAACCTGGCCGCACTTTTCCGCCAGGGTCATTTTCGCCAACTTCGCTGAAACAAAACTGTCCCTTTCTTTCGACATTGTGTGTCTCCTCAGAATTATTATTGATTATTATTTTATGCCCTTGGCCTGTTCGCACCGATCGCGGTCGCCAAGTCCGACCCGGAGTTCACGCAACGACGAGAGCATTGACGGCCCCCGCGCCTCGAAAGTCTCCGATTCGGTTCTAATTCCCGTTCCCGTAACTCTCGGGAATGGCGCGCAGTATTTCAATCACAATCTGATGCAGGAATGGACGATGCTACGATTCGCATGGAGAATCCTCCAACACAGAGCGGACTTCGTCCTGCTGGCAATGACGCACTGCCGCCGCCAACTCCAGTCCTGCCGGGAAATGCACCTTTCCGGGACCTCAAACGCAATTTCATCCAAAATTGGACTTCCGCGCGGGTGAGGGTTTCGTAAATAAAAAATCGGCGGTCTGCCGACCGGCAAACCGCCGTTGCGAAAACCGGAACTGTTTACGCCGTATCTTTAAGCAGCGTCAGAAATTGTTTCATCGCCGGCGAAAGCACCTTGTTCTTTTTGTAAATCGCGGCGATCGGACGGTAAAAGCTGCCGTCCTCAATCGGCACGGCGGCGAGCGTTTGTTTGGCGACATCCTGTATGACCGTGCCCTGCGGCACAATCGAAATGCCCGCGTCAATTTCCACTGCGCGCTTCACCGTTTCGATGTTGTCGAATTCCATGGCGTATTTCGGGTCCACGCCATGCTCCTTCAAAATTTTGTCCAGCGCCTTGCGCGTGGGAATGTCCGGCTCGAAACCGATGAATTTCTGCCCGGTGAGCGCCTTGAACCGGACGGATTTCTGCCGGGCAAACGGATGCTGCGGATGGCAGATCAACACCAGGGGATCCTTGCGCAGCGCAACGATTTCGAGTTTGGAGTCTTTGACCGGATAGGCGACCAGCCCCATGTCCACGACGTTGCTGAGCACGTCATCATAAATCTGGTTGGCGCGGCGATATTCGACATGGACGTTGACGGTGGGATAACTCTTGAGAAACTTTTTGATATACGGCGGCAAATCGTGCAGGCCGATGCTGTAAATGGTCGCCACGCGAATCGTGCCGGAAATAATGTCCTTCAATTCCTGTAATTTGCTGTGCAGCGATTCATAGGTCTGGATGATTTGTTTGCTGAAATCATAAAGCATCTGGCCTTCGCGCGTGAGGCGGAATTTTTTCTTGCTGCGCTCGATGAGCAGCGACTTGAACAGGCGTTCCAGCGAACTGATTTGCTGGCTCACGGCTGATTGCGTGACGCCATTGATTTGAGCGGCTTTGGTGAAACTTTCCGTTTCAGCCAAATCACAGAATACTTTTAGACTTTCAATTTGCATAATAAGCAAAGTTAAACATAAATTCCTCTCTTAGTCAACAGCAGGTGTTTGCATCAGCACTTGTTTCACTTTCGCCAGCAATTCGTAGCTCGTGAACGGTTTCTGCAGATACGGTGTGCCGGTTTGCTTGTCCGCCGGCATTACGTAGCCGCTGGTGCTCATAATCCGCGTGCCGGGCACGAGTTGCCGGGCGCGCTCGATGAATTCGCGCCCCCCCATTGTCGGCATGACCAAATCCGTGATGATGAGGTTAACTTGCACGTCGTCGCGTGAAAGTATCGCCAGCGCCTTCTGGCCGCTGCTCGCCGTCAGCACACAATAACCGTATTCGGACAAAATCGTTTCGGCCATGGTCAGCATCAGACTTTCGTCGTCCACAACAAGAATGGTTTCCGCGCCGTGCAAATTTTCATCCGTGCTGGAGCTTTCAGGGATGAATTGCTTTTCCGCCTGCAAATAAACGCGCACCGACGTGCCCGCGCCCGGCTGGCTGGACACCGCCACGCCCCCGCCGTGATTCGTCACGATGCCATAAACCAGGGCGAGCCCCAATCCACGATGACTGGCGTCTTTCGTCGTGAAAAACGGCTCGAAAATGCGCGGCAATATGTCCGCCTCAATGCCCGGACCACTGTCGCCAATCTCAATGCACACGTAAGCCCCGGCGGCCAGATGCACGTTGCGATCCTGCGTCGGCTCGGCCAGCTCCACGTTGCGCGTTTGCGCAAAAATTTGACCAGTCCCGCCGCCGATGGCTTCCACCGCGTTTTCCAAAATTTTCGTCAGTGCCTGCTGCACTTTTGCCTCGTCAAATCGCGCCGAGAACAATTCCCGCTCCAATTGCGTCTTCCACGTGATTTTTGTGCCATGCTCGCCGCGGAAAAAATCCACGCAGCGGTTCACCACCATGTTCAAATTCCCCGGCGGCGCGCGCTGCGCTTCCTTTTCCTGACGGCTGAACACGCTGAGTTCGTTGGCGATCTCCGCCGCGCGCGACGCCGATTTTTCCACCTCCATCAGCGAATGCCGCCACGGATGCCCGGCCTCGGCCTTGCTCAACAGCAACGAGGTATGACCGAGAATGCTCGTCAGCGCGTTGTTGAAATCCAGCGACACCGACCGCGCTAGTTGCAACGCGCACTCCAGTTTTTGCTTGAGCATCACCCCGCCCGCGTCCGGCGCGGTTTTGGTTTCGCCCGGGGCGTGCGCAACGGCTGAAACTTCCGGGGCGGTTGCCGACCCCGGCGCAGCCGCGGGCAATAATTGCAAAACGAACCACTTGCGGCCCTCCGAATTGAAAGCGCAGATCGCCGCTGTGAATTTCATCGTTGCGCCGTTCGCAACGCGAAATTTCAAATCCGCCGTCACGGTCGGTGATTTCTCCCAACGAGCGAAAAATTCCTCCGGCTTTTGTCCGTTTTCCGGCGACCAAATTGCCGACAACGGTGGTGCTTCGCCGGCCAATGCCACGCCAAACGTGTTCGTTGCCGCCGTATTCGTGCGCAACACCGCGCCGCCCGCGTTCAACAGCAACGCCGGCCATGCCGCGCCCTCCAAACCGAATACAACTTCAGGTTTCATTCAAATCAACCAGAGCATCGTAGCCTACCGTTCTTTTGAGAAATTTCAAGGAATGACAAACGCCGATGGCAGAAGTTCCCGCACCGTGAATTCCCTGATTTTGGTCAACGCGCGGCTGTCCGCCACCCATACTTTTGCTTCCGGCGCGTATTCCGCGAGCAACTGCCGGCACGCGCCGCACGGCATCGGACCGCCGGGCGCGCGTGCCACAACCGCCACCGCGACAAAATTTTTCTTTCCGCTCGTCAGCGCGTTGAACAGCGCCACGCGCTCGGCGCAACACGTCAAACCGTAACTCGCACTTTCCACATTCGCACCGGAAATGATTTCACCACTTTGTGCGAGCAATGCCGCGCCGACCTTGAATTTGGAATAGGGCGCCACCGCACGTTCCCGCGCCCTTGCCGCCGCCCGCACCAACTGCTGTTTGTCAATTTTGCCCATATAACCCGCAGAAATATTTGAGCAGTTTAGCTGCCAAAGTCTTCACTCGTTCGGCGGTTTCGAGCACCTCGGCATGTGACAATTTCTCCTTGCCAATGCCCGCCGCCAGGTTGGTTATGCACGAAATCGCCGCCACGTTCAAGCCGCATTGCCGCGCCACAATCGCCTCCGGCACCGTGCTCATCCCCACCGCGTCCGCGCCCAGCCGTGCAAACGCGTGGATTTCCGCCGGCGTTTCATAGCTCGGCCCGCTCACCGCCAGATAGACGCCGCGTTGCAGCCTCAAGTTGCAACTTTTTCCGGCGCGGAACAACAGCGCGCGCAATTTCGTGTCGTAAACCTCCGTCATGTCCACAAATCGCGGCAGACCAGGGCCTGCCGGGCCGCGTAATGGATTGGCTCCCATCAAATTGATGTGGTCGGTCAATACCATGAAATCACCGGCACGGAATTTTTTATTGATGCCGCCCGCCGCGTTCGTGAGCAGCAAATCGCGGATGCCAAACGCCGCCAGCGCACGCACGGCGAACGTGACGCGTTCCATCGGATGGCCTTCGTAAAAGTGCGCCCGTCCGCTCAAAACCATCACCGGCGTTTTGCCCAGATGACCGAAATACAATTCGCCCGCGTGGCCGCTCACACTCGGGACCGGAAAGCCCGGAATTTTGGCGTAGGAAATTTTCTTCGCCACGCGCAGTTCCGTCAGCGCGTGATGAAATCCACTGCCGAGCACGATGGCAAGCGTTGGGCGCAGACGTGAACCTTTTTTGAGCCGTGCAGCGGCCATCTGTGGTGTGGCATTTGGTTTCATGCGGCGCTGACTTGATTTATTCACTCTTTGCAATATCCTTATTAACTTGATTTATGGAACTGAACAACGACGAAATCCGCCGGTACTCGCGACACCTGATTCTGCCCGAAGTCGGTCTGGCAGGCCAAACGAAAATATGCGTCATCAGTTCACCTTTCTCGACTTGAGCATCCGGTCAAATGGGTTAAATTGATTGGCATGAAGAAATGGATTGTCGCTGATCCGGAACACTTGGGCGGAAGCCCGCGTGTGCGCGGCACGCGCATTTCCGTAGCGCTCATTCTCGAGTCGCTCGCCGCCGGCCTGTCGGTCGCCGAAATCGTGGATGCTTATCCGAGCCTGACCGAGAAATCGGTGCGCGGCGCATTGGCTGAACTGGCACATCAAAAAGAATTGCAACCGGCGTGAAAATCCTGCTGGACGAGAATCTTCCGCGAAAGCTCGTCGCGGCGTTGCGCGCAGAAGGCCATGAAGTCGAGTCGGTCATCACCTTGCGGATGCAAGGTTTGGATAACGGCAGGCTTTACCAATTTGCGATCCAAGACTTCGATGTCTGTTTTACACGCGATTTTGGTTTTGCCAACAATGTTCGTCAGGGAAAACCGCCCGCAAAATTCAAATTGCTGCGCGTAACGTTGAAGCAAAAACCGCAGGATGAATTTGTAACGGATTTTATTTCAGCTTTCCGCGCGAGTGATTTAGCGCAATTTCAACACGGCGACGATTGGCCGTAATTTCATTCAGCCTGCGCGGCTTGATTTATTCGTCGATTGCAATACTTTAGCTCGCTCGATTTATGGAATTAAACAATGACGAAATCCGCCGGTATTCACGGCACCTGATTCTGCCTGAAGTCGGTCTGGCAGGCCAAAAGAAAATCAAGGCCACCACCGTCCTGTGCATCGGCGCCGGCGGCCTCGGCTCGCCCATCGCCATGTACCTCGCCGCCGCCGGGATAGGAAAATTAGCTATAGTGGATTTCGACACCGTGGATTACTCCAATCTCCAGCGCCAGATTCTGCACACGGACGCCGACGTGGGCCGCCCCAAGGCGCAATCCGCGAAGGAAACCATCCACGGCATCAATCCGAACTGTGAAGTCGTCATCCACAACACGCGCATTACATCCGAAAACGCGTTCGACCTCATCCGGCCTTACGACATCATCGTGGACGGCACGGATAATTTCCCGACGCGCTATCTCACCAACGACGCGTGTGTCTTGCTCAAGAAGCCGAATGTTTATGGCTCGATTTTCCGTTTTGAGGGCCAGGCTAGTGTGTTCGCGCCGCATCTGGGCGGGCCATGCTATCGCTGTCTTTATCCCGAACCGCCGCCGCCCGGCATGGTGCCGAGTTGCGCGGAAGGCGGCGTGCTCGGCGTGTTGCCCGGCATCGTCGGCTGCATCCAGGCGACGGAAATTTTGAAGCTCGCCATCGGCAAGGGCAGTTCGCTCGTCGGACGATTGCTGCTGTTCAACGCGCTCGACATGAAGTTCCGCGAATTGAAATTGCGGCGTGATCCGCAATGTCCCGTCTGCGGCGAACATCCGACCATCAAGGAATTGATTGATTATGAAATGTTTTGCGGCATCGTGCCTGAACCCGCAAACCCCACCGTGAATCCCGATGAAGTCACCGTCCAGGAAATGAAGAAAGCGCTCGATGATCCGAAGCTTGGCATCAAGGTCATTGACGTGCGCGAACCGGACGAATACGAAATCGCCCGCGTCAAAGGCGTGCCGCTGTTGCCGTTGAGCCAGATCCAGCAGCGTTTCACCGAGCTCGACCCGAACCAGCATTATTATATTCACTGCAAGGCCGGGGTGCGTTCGCTGAAGGCGCTGGGCTTCCTGCGCGAGCAGGGATTCAAATACCTCAAGAGTGTCAAAGGCGGCATCACTGCCTGGTCAGATGAAATTGATTCCAACGTGCCGCGGTATTAAAAAGCAAGGGCGTTAACCGGAGATGGCAATTCATAGTGTCATTGAGCATAAAAGTTCATGCGGAAATCTCGTGGACATTTGGTCTTCGCGCAAAGCGCCAGAGGACTGGCGCACTCCAAGACGCTTCGCGTAAAGCGGTAGTCGTCAAAACGTCCGACAGGTCTTGGACTGTCCACCCTCCGCAGTACTGCTACGGAGGACGGGCGGTGGCCCTCCACCGCTTTTCCCAAGGGCATATCTAACTGTGCCAATGCTAACTGGAACCGCTATGGCTTTTGACTAAAAATCCGCGGCCAGCTCAAGAGCCGGGCTTGATTCCCGATTCCGCGCGCAGTTTTTTCAACGCCGCCAGGGCCGCGTCGCTCTCGGCGGCTTTTTTGTTTTTGCCGCTGCCGCGCGCCAGCTCAACGCCTTCGTGCTGCACCGTGCATTCAAACAGGCGGTCGTGGTCCGGTCCGGTGGCGGAGACAACGTGATATTCCGGCGCTTCGGGCGAGCGCGCCTGCAACAACTCCTGCAACTCGCCCTTCGGATTTTCGATGATCGGCAGCGTGTCCAGCCTGCCGAAGGCCGCGCCAAATTCGCGCAAAATAAATTCGCGCGCCGCCTCAAATCCGCCGTCCAAAAAGACCGCGCCGAGCAATGCTTCAAACGTGTCCGCCAGCGCGGACGCGCGTTCGCGTCCGCCGTGCATTTCCTCGCCGCGGCTCAAAATCAAATGCGCGCCGAGGCCGAGGGCCTGGGCGTGTTCAGCCAGCGTGCGGCGGTTGACGAGTTTCGCGCGCGCTTTTGTCAACGGACCTTCGTCGGACGCGGGAAATTTCTCGTAGAGCTGCTGCGTAAGGACGAGTTGCAACACGGCGTCACCGAGAAATTCCAGCCGCTGATTGTGCGCGGGCCTTCGCTGCGCTTCGTCCCCGCCAGGCGTCGGCGTGCCGGCTTCGTGCGCAACCGACGGATGCGTGAGCGCCAACCGCAGCAAGCCCTCGTCGCGGAAAGTGTAGCCGAGGCGGGTTTGGAATTCGGCAAGGGACATTTATGATTTACGATTTATGATTGATGATTTGTGCGGCACCGGACAAAAATGCCATCCGCTATGACAAAAGAACAACTCAAGGAACGAACCATGGAATTTGCCATCCGCATTTTGAAGATGGCGGACGCGATGCCTAAAACGGTTTCTGGACGAACGGTGGCAAATCAAGTCGCGCGCAGCGGTTGTTCGGTTGCGGCGAATTACCGGGCGGCCTTGCGGGGAAAATCGCGCGCCGACTTCATCAATAAAATTATGACTGTTCTGGAAGAATCGGATGAGACTGCGTTTTGGATTGAATTGACGATTCGTGCCGGGCTTTTGCCATCCAAGCGGCTTGATCAACTTCTTCTCGAAGCAATTGAATTGACAAAAATTTTCAACGCCACCCGCACGACTTCCCGAAATCATAAATCGTAATTCATAAATCATAAATTTTGTGCCGGTGTTTCACTGGGTTGCAGTGACTTTTCGGTTTGCACGGGCGGATTCAATCCGTGCTCCAGCAACGCGGCCACGTCGCGCTGGACGGCTTCGAGTTGATCCAGCCGCAGGTTCGGATCGGCAATGGTGAACACGTCGCCGGTCCTGGGCTGTTCGTAAATGAATACGCGCTTGCCGTCGCTGACGACCTGTTCCTTCACCTTGAGCACCCGCTTGCGTTCGAGCATGACGGCGAGGATATAACCGGCGGGCGCGTAACGCGGGTCGTTTTGTTCAATCAGCTTCCGCAGCAGCGTTTCGGCGGTGTCCTTGTGAATCGGATCGGCGGGCGGCGTTGGCGCTTCGTAAATCCCCTGCCAATGAGAGATGAACCCGGCACGGTTGCGCGTGTCCCCGGCACTTTGCTTTTGCGAGCACGGCTCGCAGATGTCCGAACGCCGCAACTCCGGCGGCTCATCGAACAGCAACGTGTGATAGACCTGCCGGTCGGTAAAAGGCTGGCCGCACGCCTCGCAGGCATGGGCGCGGGATTGAATGTTCCAATCGTTCATGAAATCGGCTGGCATTATCGCGCCCGCAGCGAAACACGCAATCCGAAAGCTTGCGACCGGCTTCGACCACTTTTCCCTTCCTGGGAGCGCCGGCATCTCGCCGGCCCGTCCTTGCGACGGATAGTTCAACCCGCCGGCGGGACGCCAGCGCTCCCAGGACCTGCAACCCGGTTCCGTCCTGAAAAATCTCGCGGAAAACTTCAAATTCCGGCAGTCTGTCCAGATGGTGCGATTGGTTTTGTTTGATGTTGACGGCACGCTCGTTCATACGGGCCGCGCCGGTTCACAGGCTTTCGCCAAAACCTTTGCCACGGAGTTCAACGCGCACGACGGCATTGATAAAATCAGGTTCGCCGGGCGCACCGACGTGAGTCTCGTCCGCGAATTTTTCGGCTTTCACAACATTCCGGCCACATCGGAAAATTTCCAGCGGTTCTTCGAACGCTTCGTTTTCTGGCTCGACCAGATGGTGGCACAAGGCAACGGCGGACCGTGTCGCGGGGTGCCGGAATTCCTTGACGGGTTGCGCGCGTTGCCCCATCCGCCCATGCTCGGCCTGCTCACCGGCAACATCCGGCTCGGCGCGGAAATCAAGCTGCGCCGCTACGGGCTGTGGGAGATTTTTGAATTCGGCGGGTTCGCTGATGACCACGAAGACCGCAATCACATCGCCGCCGCCGCGCTTGAACGCGGACGACGCGTGCTGGGGAAAAATTTGCGGCCCGAAGAAATCGTTGTGGTTGGCGACACCCCGTTTGACATCCGCTGTGGAAAATTCATCGGCGCGAAAGTGCTGGCCGTGGCCACCGGCGGCGCGAAGCTGGACGAATTAAGAAAACACGCGCCCGATTGGGCGGTGGAGGATTTGACGCGTGTGACGGCGCGAGAAGTTTGTTCGAGGTAGGGCGTGTCACTCCGTGCGCGCCGTGGATGGCGTTTCCATGAGCGGCGGGCAGAGGACTGGCCGCCCTACCAGGCTGCGTGGAAATTCAATGCCCGTGGCAATGGCCGCCACAACATCCACCACCGCCGCTGTCACAGGACGGCGCATCATTGCCACCGGAGCCGGCGGAGGCGAACACGGAAAATTTCTTGGACAATTTCTTTGAACCGCAGTGCGGGCACGCGGTTCCCGTCCAATCGCTGGAGCGGACGAGGGTTTCGCTGTCGCGCCCGCACTTTTCACAATGAAACTCGTAAATCGGCATGGGGGGAAAATAACCGGTGGAGCAAAAATCTCAAGTGTGAAGCGTGCGCGGAAATCCACTCGTTGTAGGAGTCGAGGTGACGAGACTCATTCTTAAAAGTTAGAGACACCTTACGTCGTCTCCTACGAAAAAAATCCGTTACGGCGACAATTTTTCTCGGTGAGGCAGATGGTCGCGATTCCAGCGGACCAAGGCGGCGTCACTGGTGTCTTCAAAAAGAAATTTCAGCGCCGGTGATTCGACGTGGCCATCGCAAAACACCACGTTGGCTTTGCCTTGATGGCGTGAATGACTCCTTCTAGTGCTATCCGCCATATCCTCTGCATCGAAGCTGCGCCATAATACCCAGGCGCCATCTTCGACAATGCCATTTCCTCCATGAAATCCATCGCCAATCGCCATCATTTCACTCGGACTAACAACTTCCGATTCATTCACTGCTGGAGCGGGTAAGCGCGAAGCGTTCCAAACGTAATGCCCGCCTAGTCCAAGCGAATTGGTATCTTTTCGTGCGCTCATACCATACCAATTGTAACCATAACTGACGTATCCTGTGTGTTCCGGCCAGTTCGCCGGTTTGTTCGCAGTCGGACATTTCCAGACGCCTTGTTCAATCCATTTTGAAAACCGATTGGTATCAGTTGGCGAAAGTTCATATTTTTGCAGAGCTTGTTCCCACACAACCGTTTCCGAATGCGGATTTACCAACAACGGATAAGTGTGATTGTCTGTCACAAACCCCTGCAAAGCCAATCCAAGTTGTCGCACATTGTTGGCGCATTGAATTCGCAATGCTCTTCCATTGGCTTGGGCAATCGCCACAAGCAATAGCGCCGCCAGAATCCCGATGCTGGCGATGACAACCAGAAGCTCAACCAAGGTGAACGCTGAATCTTTGTTCGGGCGTTGCGGGGTCACGTCCAAGCGATACTTCATTTCGCCTTTTCTTTCAACGGCCAACAACTAGTCTTCCCGCATGACACAATTACTGCGGGCGATTGAGGAATCCGTCGCGACGCTTCGCGGATTGACGGGTTTGGAAGAGCCGCTGAATCGCGCGGCAAAAATGGTCCTGGCCTGCCTGACCTCCGGCCACAAGCTGCTCGTGTGCGGCAACGGCGGCAGCGCGTCCGACGCCACGCACCTGGCCACGGAATTTCTCTGCCGCTACGTCGCCGACCGCCGGCCTTATCCGGCCATTTCACTCACGGCCAATGGCGAATTGATGACCGCCGTCTGCAACGATTACGGCGCCGACGAAATTTTCGCGCGGCAGGTCTGGGGCCTGGCCGAGAAAGGCGATCTGCTCATCGCCTTTACCACCAGCGGCAAATCAAAAAACGTTTTGCGCGCGCTCGAAGAAGCCGGACGCAAAGGGGTCGAAAGCATTTGTTTCCTCGGACGGGACGGTGGGTTCACCAAGGGGGTGGCGACTTTGGATTTAATCGTATCGGGCAACAACACCGCGCGGATCCAGGAGGGGCATCAAATCCTTTTCCATGCCTTGTGTGAAATGGTCGAGGAAAAACTGCCGCAGTCCTGAAAAACACCCAGCCCGATCTTAAATAGCCGGTGTGGTTCACTGATTCCTCACCAAAATGATGAGGAATAGGATGAAACCCCAAAAAATGGTCCCGACGGCGGCATAGAACACACCCCGAATCCGATAAGGCCGCGCTGCATTCCACATTTGTTTTTCTTTGACCCGCACCCGGCCTGAAATCCAGAGCGCCGCAATGGCGAACGGCAGGCCAATCACCGGGATCAATCCCAACAGCCCGAACACAAAGCAGCGCATCGAGCCGTTGAGCATCTGAATTTTGGCTTCGGTATCGGTGTTCATTTTGATCCCGGTTGCCCCGGTGAAATGGCGGTCGTGGTGGCGTTGGTCTGCGAGGCATTCAGCCGTTTGATCTGTCGCTGGTCCAACAATTTCAATTCGCGGTGCAAATGGAGCAGGGCGCTGCTGTTGGCAGTTATCAGCATCAGCATGATCGCCAGCAGGGTGATAAATAACAACACGGCGGAACCGCTTTGACGGTGGGGCCGGGAACGATTGAATCGGGGAATTTTCATGGCGCCGGTTTGGCTGCGGCTTCGAACGTGAACAATAAAGGCAGGCGGGCTTCCTTGCGGCGCGATTTCAATTCCAGCTCCCAGCGCCACGCGCTGACCGGCCCGCGCGCGTCCATTACCATTTGCGATGCCTTGACCGTCGGCAGCAACGACTCCGAAAAATCCGATGACGCCACTTGGCGGCGGATTTCACCGGCATTAAAACGGTAAAGGACTTCGTTGGTCCCGCAGGGAATCCGCAACTGTTCGCCGGCGGCGGTGGTCTCGACGGTGATTTTTCCCGTGGCGTTGCGAATGTCCGCCCGCCAGCGTTCCCCGGCGTGCAAGGCGGCGTTGATGTCATCCGTCGCATAATGCAGCGCCTTCGAGTAATCCCAGCAAACGTAAAACGCCCCGTATCCGATGCCGAGCAGGATGGCGAACACGCCAATATATACCAGGCACTCGATCAAGAGATACCCGGCCGAAGCGCCAACGCGTGGCATGGACAAGCGTGGTTTCATTTGATCGTGACCTCGCGAACGACCGGGCCGATGCCCCGCCGGTTGTCGGACGTCCATTCGAGCCGGAGATGTTTTCCGGTCTTGGTCAATTGAAAATGGCCGGACGGCAGACGGGCGGCGGCAGCGGCATGAACCGTGTAAACCTGCGCGCCTTCCGGAAAATCCCGCCATTCGCCGGCGGCCAGAATCTCCATTTCCCCGTCCACAATTTCCATGGCGACACCGCGAAAATATTCGGCGCGGAGCAACTGCCTTTCACGAGCAAACGGAAACGCCAGCGGGATGATTGCCAGCGTGAGAATCGCCATGCCGACAACCAAATCCACCATCAGCAAGCCGCGCTCGCGCGTTCGCGACCGGTCAAGGGAAGAATTTTGTGAACGAGCGGTCACCATAATAACGCGGCGTTTACACATGCAATCAGGATGCCAAACATGCCGGTCGCAATCAGTGCGACAAGCACGCCGTTCAAAATTACCAGGCCACTGGTGACGGCGTGGGCGGAAGCCTCCTCCTGTTGAAAGGCTTTGGCGTCGAGCGCCTCGTGCCAGCCTTGCAACGCGCTCAAAAATCCGCCGCGCGCGTGCGTCGCGTTCGTCAACCGCCAGTGAAATTCGCCGCTGCTGTCGAAGGTGCGGACGGCGTCATCGAGTTTGATTCCCTGTTCCAGCGCGGCCAGCACAAGCCGGGCGCGGTGGCGGCAGATTTCGTTGGCGGTACAATCGCCCGCCAGCCGGACGGCTTCGCCTTCCGGCACGCCGCCGTCCAGCAGCACGGCGAGCATGGCGGAAAATGTCCGCTGCAGCCGCTTTTGCTTCCACGGTATGCGCCACGCAATCCAGTCCGCGAACGGCAACCCCCGAAATTGAAACCAGCGCACAAACTGCGGCCCGCCGATATAAATCAGCACGGCAGCAACCAGCAGCAGGGAAATAACTGTTTCAATGCCAATCAACCAGCTTGTATGTCCAAAGATGAACATCGTGACTGGCCAGAGCTTGATCCCCATGCCAGCGGCGACTTCCTTGAATCTTGGAATAACCATGACCGCCGTCATCATCACCACGAAAATAAAGACCGGCGAGAAGAGCAGAACGACCAAAATCATGTAATGCATGGCGCTGCGAACCGCCGCGGGCCGGTCGCGCAGAATTTCGCGGCAGGCGGGCAGCACGCGCCGGAGGTCGCCGAGCTTTTCCCCGACCCGGAGCATGGCGGAAATTTGCGGCGGCAAAAAGCGCGGCACCTTTTCCAACGCGGTTACAAAGCGCAATCCGCTTTCGATGTGTGCGGCGAGCAAATGAAAACGCACGCCCAGCGTCCGGTCGCGGCTTTGCGCGATGGAAAGAATCATTGCCTCCAACGACTGGCCGCGCTGGAGCGCGCTTTCCAGCAAATCAAGGAACAACCGCGCGCGTTCCGCCCGGCGCATCGGCAGGGTGAATAAAAAGTGAATCAAAAATATCAATCCGCCGATGCAGCCAGCCAGAAAGAGAAAGGCAAACGATGCCGAAAAAAATTTCACCAGTGCCTCAAGAAACGTCAGCGGAAAATCGCGGTCAAATATCTGGCCGAGCATGGGTGAAAATGTAATTTCGATATTCATGGCCAGCTTCAATCACCGCCGATCCAGGTAATAAATGATGTCAGTGTGCAAAACACAGGCAAAATCTGTATGGCAATCATCGCTGCCAGCGCCAGGATCGAACAAGGCAGAGCCGAGTAAAGCAACAGTTCAGAGCGATACAGGGCGCGGGCTTGATAAAGTTCGGCGGCGCGCTGAAAACCAGATGCCAGGTCCTCTCCGGATTGGGCAATCGTCCAGACAAACAGCGGCGGAAATACGCGGTTGGCGGCGGCCATTTCCGAAAATTTTCCGCGGCCGGAAGCAAGACGCTCACGCCATTCGGCGATTTCTTTTGCCGCAATCGTTCCGTGTTCAAGCTGCTCGACGAAGGACAGCGCGTCGGCCAGTGGCACACCGTTCTTCAACATCAATCCCATGGCCGATGCGACTTGTGCCAGACTGGCCTCCTTGAAGGCTGGCAGGCGCCAGCGCAACATTCTGCGTATCGGCGGAACGGAAACCGCAACCAATGCCGCCAGCACCGCCACTCCGAGAAAGACCGGCGACACCCATAGGCCAGCCCAAACCGCCGGCACGTGAGAAGTCCCGGCGAGAAACGCAAAATTTCCCCAAAGAAACGTGCCGAGGATGTAAGACAAAAAACAGGCCAACAAAAATGCGGCGAACAGGACGATGCACGGATAAATCATCAATCCTTTCAGCCGCGTCCAGAGACTGCTCTGGCGTTGCAAGTAATCCGCTAGCATCGTCAGTGCCCCGGGCAGGTCGCTGCTTTTGACGCCGACCATGATCATCCGTTTGTAAAGTTCAGGCAGCTGGCGGCCTTTCAACGCGTCGGCCATCGGCGTGCCTTTGGCGAGGTCGGCTTCGAGCGCCTGCAATTCGGTGCGCAGCGACCCGGCGCGCATTTCCTGGCAGAGCCGCCGCAGCGCGCCCTCGAGCGGGATGCCGTCGCGCAGCATCGCGGCCAGTTGTTGGTTGAAGAAGGCAAATTCGTCCAGTTTCATAGGCCGAATACTCTTTGGTATTCTGCTTGATTGGACAAACCTCGCTGCAAAAGCTCACGCGCCGATTCTTCCAGGGGCCGCGCCGGAACCAATGTCGTCAATTCCCGTTGCCGGATTTTCGCGCGCATCGCCTCGTCCACCCGCAACCATTCCACCAGCGGCACCCGGCCCTGATAGCCGGTGCGCAAACAGGCATCGCACCCGGTGCCGCCGCACGCGGAACACAATTTGCGGATAAGCCGCTGGTTTAAAACCAGTTCGACCGCGCTTGCCACGGCGGAATGGTCGGCGCACATAACGAGCAGCCGCTCGAACACCCCCCGGCATGACCCGGCGTGTAACGTGGAAATCACCAGATGGCCCGTCAGCCCGGCGCGCACGGCCAGTTGCGCGGTGGCTTCATCCCGAATCTCGCCGATGATGAGCACTTGCGGGTCCTGCCGCAGTAGATGCCGCGCGGCGCGGGCGAAATCGAGGCCAATGGCTTCGTTCACCTCGGTTTGCATCGTGCCGGGAACAATCTGTTCCACCGGGTCTTCGACGGTGATGATCTGGCGTCCACCGGGTTCGACGAGATGGCGGAGGCAGGCATAAATCGTAGTGGTCTTGCCGCTGCCAGCCGGACCGGTGAGGAGCAGCAGGCCGGTGGATTGGCGAAGAAATTGTTCCAATTCGGCGACCGCGATGGCGGGCAGGGACAATTCGCGGAGCGATATGGCCGGGGACGAATTGAAAAGCCGCAGGACAATTTTTTCCCCGGTCACGGTCGGATAAGTGGCCACGCGGATGTCGTTTTTGCTGCCGAGGTCGTCGCGCGCAATGCGACCGTCCTGCGGCAACGAATCCTGATACGTCTTCAGCCGCGCCAGGAATTTGATCCGGCCAAAGACGCGATCCGCCACGTCGGCCGGAAGTTCAGTGCCGGGAGTGATGATGCCATCAAGGCGGAAACTGACCTCGGCGGTCTTGCCGCGCATTTGGAGGTGGATATCGCTCGCGCCGGCGCGTTCGGCCTGATGGACCAGTTGCTCCAGAACTTTCGGTGCATCGCCGTTTTGGTTTTCCTCAACCATCATGGCCTTTCAAAAGGATGTTCCAATCGTTGGACAAGGCCGCTTCAGTTTCGTTACACGACAAATTTGACCGGCCGGTTTCAGAACGCATCCGACTGCCACCGCACCTCTCTTCCGTAGCCGCCGACGTGAGTCGGCGCTGACTTTCTTTGGACTCAAAGTGCGCGGACTGACGTCCGCGGCTACGAGGTTGATGAGCAGAAGCCCTTTGGCGAATGAGCGACTTCTGCCTTCTTCCTTCAAAAATAATCCGGCTCGTTTCCGGCCTTCCATTTGATGTTGCAACCGACGCTGGGCGCTTGAAACGCTGAAGTGGTTTTCCCCGCGAGCACGGCGTCGAGCGCCGCGCGCAAATCCTTGCCGGTGACGGGAATTCCATTTCCGGGCCGGCTGGCATCGAACTGGCCGCGATAAACCAATCGCCGTCCCCGGTCGAAAAGGAAGATGTCCGGCGTGCAGGCGGCGTGATAGGCTTTGGCGACGGCCTGTGATTCATCGTAAAGATACGGGAACAAATAACCGGCGGCTTTGACTTCGGCGGCCATTTTTGCCGGGCTGTCGTCGGGATAATTCGCCACGTCGTTGGAATTGATGCCGACGATGGCCGCGCCGCGCGGCAGGTAATCGTGCGCCAGTTGCGCGAGCCCGGCGCGGATATGCTGCACGTAGGGGCAATGGTTGCACATGAAAATGACGAGCAACGCGGGTTTGTCCTTGAAATCCGCGAGCGAGACGGTTTTTCCGTTGGTGTCCGGCAACCGAAAATCGGGCGCTGTCGTGCCGAGCGGCAGCATGGTGGAAGGGGTCAGTGACATGCGGGGAATTTGGCGCGGGGCCGGGAATTTCGCAAGTGTCGAAGTTTAAGTTTGTTTACCGGCACCGGGGCGGCTTTCATGGGGCGAACACGTGAAGAACATTGTCTATTTCGATCTCGAAACGCAAAAGTCCGCCGACGAAGTGGGCGGCTGGGGCAACATCGCCCGCATGGGCATGAGCATCGGCGTGACGTTCAGCACCGGGCGCGGCGATTACAAAATTTACGGCGAGAAACAGGTGGACGACCTCCTCAAGGATTTGCAGCGCGCCGATCTCATCGTCGGTTTCAACATTTTGCGGTTCGATTACGAAGTGTTGCACGGTTACACGACATTTGATTTGAGCCAGTTGCCGACGCTCGACCTGATGGTGGATTTGCAGAACAAACTGCAACACCGGCTGTCGCTGGATTCGATTGCGACGGCGACGTTCGGCGTGGAAAAGACCGCCGAAGGCCTGCAGGCCATCCGCTGGTTCAAGGAAGGCAAGCTGGCGGAAATCGCCGAATACTGCTGCTACGACGTGAAAATCACAAAATTGGTCCACGAATACGGCCAGCAACGGCGGCAGGTGCATTATCACAATCGCTTCGGGAAAAAGATGACCGTGCCGGTGAGCTGGTGATAAGAAATTTCAAGTTCCCAACTTCTGGATGCGTCAATCCCCGGATTGCAGAAGCAAGTAGGACGATGCCCTAAAGATAAACGGCTTGGAATTTTGAATTGTTCCCGCCGGTCATTTGGGATTTTGTTTGAGGTTGTGAATGGCCCGCTTGGCGGCAAAAGCCGCCTGCAATGATTTTGCGGACTCGGCATCCTTTTCCTTTTTGTGATCGCTGTCTCTCAACCCCAGGTCAATGTAATCGTAGCTTAAACGTTCTTCGTGAATCTTGTCTTCATGGTTTCTGAAAAAGGCATCCAGGTTTTCCTGCAGTGCCGCATCATTGGTAAATCCCAGGCTTTGCATTTCCACCGCCAGGACCCCAATTTCTGTCTTCGCCCAACTGGCGAACTGCCGCAACAGCTCTTCCTGCGTGTCCCTTTGCGCCTTGGTTTCATCCGCATAGCCTGACGGTTGATCCAGGACCCTTTTCAAACGCGCGTCAATTTTATCCAGGTCGTCGTTTATCTTGTGTAGGTTCTTTGCCTCAAGTCCCTTTTGCGCTTCGAGTTTGATTTGCGCCTCAAATTGTTTCTGCACTTCTTCTTCCTTCTGCGCTTTGCGGGCCTTTTGTACGTCCACTTGTTTCTGGGCCTGAAGTTCCTGGATGATCCGGTCTTTTTCCTGCAAGTTCACGAACAGGCGGACGATGAAGCACGCCAGCGCGAGAGTAATCAGGAGATTCAACACCAAAATAAAGATATGACTGGGCTTCATGGATTTCCGAATCGCTTTGGGAAAAAACAGCTTTCTAAAATCAGAGTAAAGACAAAAGTGTCTCATGCTTGTTTTTTCACGGAAAACGAGCCAAAATGAGCAAAATCGGGTCCGGTGGGAGTACTTCCGCCCCTCCGGGAAATGACCGAATCCCGTCAACCCATTGCCAACCTTGGCGATTAGCCGAAAGCGTCAGAATCGCTTAAATTCCGCAGCTTCCCTTCTCCGGTGCCTTTTCGCCGCCTTCAAAGTGCAACAAGAATAATTTTTTCGCGGTTTTTTCAAGAAAATTCCCACGCGAAAAATTTGCGGCAAATTTATTCCTGCCAAAAAAAACAGCCATCGGTTAGTTCCGCACTCGCGGTTTGTCATCGGAGGCCAGTTTGCGCCGTCACGGTGTTTGCGGTTGGAGCAAAGCCGGCTGATAAGACTTGAGCCGTGTGCGGATGGACTTTGCGAGCGTGGTGTTACCTTGGACCATGGCCAAGGCCAAGGCTTGTTGGAGCTGGGTGATGGCTTCATCCCATCTCCCTTGCTTGGCCAGCGCGATCCCTAAATTACAGTGGGCTTCGGCATAATCGGGTCGGAGTTGGAGCGTCCGCTCGTAATGTTGAATGGCTTCATCCCATCTCCCTTGCTTGGCCAGCGCGAAGCCTAAATTATTGAGGGCATCCGCGTAATCGGGTCGGAGTTGGAGCGCCCGCTCGTAATGTTGAATGGCTTCATCCCATTTCCCTTGCTTGGCCAGGGCGAAGCCCAAATTATTGAGGGCATCCGCGTAATCGGGTTTGAGTTGGAGTGCCCGCTCGAAATGTTGAATGGCTTCATCCAACTTCCCCTGGTCGGCCAACGCGATGCCTAAATTATAGTGGGCTTCGACGTAATCGGGTTTGAGTTGGAGCGCCCGCTCGAAATGTTGAATGGCTTCATTCGACTTCCCCTGGTCAGCCAACGCGATGCCTAAATTATTATGGGCTTCGGGGTAATCGGGTTTGAGTTGGAGCACCCGCTCGTAATGCTGGATGGCTGCATCCAACTTCCCCCGGGCGGCCAGCGCGATGCCTAAATTATTGTGGGCTTCGGTGTAGTCCGGGTCGAGTTGGAGCGCCCGCTCGTAATGCTGGATGGCTTCATCCAACTTCCCCTGGGCGGCCAGCGCGGCGCCTAAATTATTGAGGGCATCCGCGTAATCGGGTCGGAGTTGGAGCGCCCGCTCGTAATGTTGAATGGCTTCATCCAATTTCCCTTGATTGGCCAGCACGACGCCTAAATTAACATGGGCTTCGGGGTAATCGGGTTTGAGTTGGAGCGCCCGCTCGAAATGTTGAATGGTTTCATCCAAATTACCTTGCTTTAAAAGAGTCGTCCCCAGGTTGTTGTGCGCCAACCAACAATTTGGATTCCGAGTGATGGTTGTGCGCCAAAGGGTTTCGAGGTTGGCATACATGCCACACTGCCGCCAGGTCAGGGGGCCCAACACCGCCAATACCATGACTGCAAACCCATAAATCACCCACCGCAGCCGCAGTTGTTCAGCCGCTCCACTCCCCAGCGCCGCTGCCAGCGCCAGCGGCCCCAGACTGGGAAGATAAACCCAGTGATCACACACAAACGAGTAACGCATGAAATACGCGTTCATAAACCCCAGCACCGGAAACAACGTGCCGACAAAAAAGAGCAGCGCTGTTATCGGTCCACGCCCAAGGCGCGCTCGCGCCAGCCAGAGCCCCAGTATTGTCCCCACCGCCGTCACCGGATAGAGCCATTGCCACCACACGCCGGGATTGGGTTGCCAGCGTGGGTAAACAAAACAGAGATGGGCTGGCCAGAACAATTTACCGAGGTAAAACCAGAAGGCCCGGCCTGCAACCAGACAGCGTTGCGTGAAGGTCAGGGCAAAATCCGGCCCTTGGGCCCCCACGTGGTTTTTTTCCAGCCAGGCCGTCAGGGTACACAGGCCGAGGGCCAGGGCGAAGAAGGGCAGGGTCGGTAACACTTCCACCCGCCAACGGATTTGTCCGCGCTTCCACCAACCAATCAGCAAAATGGCCGCCGGCAGGGAAAAGGTCGTGGTCTTGGCCAGCAGCGCCCCCAGAAACAAGACAAAAGCCAGACCGTAAAAAAGTGCCGCGTGCCGCGGGTGACGTGCCGGGTCAGGAACCGGACCGATGGCTGCGGTTCGTGTTCCCGTTCGCTGGTCATCGGTCACCCACGGCGCAAACCGTTCGTAAGCCAGGAGGGCCGCGAGGTAAAGAGCCTGGGAGAGCACGTTCTTGCGTTCGGTGATCCAAGCGGCGGATTCGACCATGACCGGGTGGAGGGCGAAGAGGGCCGCGGCCAGCCAGGCGCCTGGCAGTTGGAGCCGGAGCAACAGCCGCCAGAAGAGCAGGGCGGCCAGGGCGTGCAGCAGAACGTTCTCCACGTGATAGGGCGGCGTCCAGAACTTCCAGAGTTGATAGTCCAGCCAGAAGGTCGTGCCCGAGAGCGGGTAATATTGTTGCAATGCCGTGAGATGAAACCACATCGTGCGCAACCCCGAAAGACCATGCAACAGTCCGGACATTTGCGTGGTCCATGAGTCATCGTCCCCGACGAAACCGCCGCGCAAGGCCGGCAGGTAGGCCAGGAACGTGGTGGCGATCAGGAGGAGGCCAAGAAACCAAGGCTCATGCCTTGAAGATTGTGAATTGGACACACCGCCGTCCGGCGGCTTGGCTTTCACGCTTGGTAGCGGTGAACCGACGGCTAAAGCAGGTTCGTCAGCAGGGCGTTCTCGCTGTCGCTTCATCCAGGACGAACTTAAGAAAAGTTCGGTTTAAGTCACGGTTAAATTTGAAAAATGACGTGTATCATTCGCAACGGTCATGCGAGGAATTTAGCGCGCGTCGTCCACGATGGCTTGAGTACTCTTTGTGCCGATGGATGGTTGGTTGACTGTTTTTTTGTTTTCATTTGCTGCCTTTCGCTGCCTTGAAAAGCAACCGAAGAAGACCGGAAGGGGCCGAAGTGAGTCCAAGTTGAAAGCGGACTAAAATGCCCGCAAACACTTGTTTTTATGGGCCAAGCCCTGACTTTGGGACAAAAAACAATTTGGTGCCCACGACAGGACTTGAACCTGTACGGTGTTACCCACTAGAACCTGAATCTAGCGCGTCTGCCAATTCCGCCACGTGGGCCCAATGATTCGACGGCCATTCTAATACGCGCCCGTCAGCCTCCGGGCAAGTTAAATTGAAGAACCCCCGCAGGCGGAGCGCCGGCCTCCGGCACGGCTTGAAGATGCTGGCGTTCACTCCCGCGATGTGCGGAATTGTTCGGATGACACGCTGAAGCGTGAACTCCAACCTGTCGGGCCGGACCAACCTTCGCCCGGAAGCTTCGGCGCGGCAGGGGCCGGCGCTCCCATCAGTCCGGTCCCAAACAATGGCATTCAGTCGAGGTCGGGTTTGATGCTTTCCAATTCCAGCTTGAGCGCGTGCAGCGACAGGTTGATGTCGCGGATGAACGCGACGAGTGACGCGAACAGCGAACTCATGCAGGCGATGAAAATGAGGCTGGCGGGCAGTCCGGCTTCCCATTGGATCAGTGCGGTCACAAACAGCGTGATGATGAGCGCCGACGCCAGCAGCGCGCTGAGCGCGGCGAGGGTGATGCTCAAACGAATCATCCGCGCGCGACGGTAAAGGATGGCCACTTGTGCCAGCACCTGCGCGCGTTCCTCGTCCGTGCGCTTCGACAGTTCCGCTTTCAGCAACCGGGAGCGGTCAATGGCCCGCCCCAATCGGTTGGTCATCGTGAGCAGCAGCAGCCCGACACCGGAAATGAGAATGACCGGACCGATGGCCACCTGGAGCATCGGGATGATTTTTTCAAGCGAGGTCAGTGGCATATTTCAGTTAATCGAAGGTGTAGCGTAGTCGAAATCCAAGGCTTGAGGCAAGAACCGGCAAATAACGGTAACGGTACGTTTTGAAATTGGCTATTAACGCCAATAGGGAGTTAGCTCATCCACCCCTCATTTATTAAGACACGGACCAAACACCCCGAGAACACACCCCACCCAATACCATGCCAAAGCGCTATTACCGCTTGCTTCAGGGAAATCGGGAGGGGGAGTTTCCCACCAGTTTTTGATAATTCCCACCATAGCATAATTTTTGGCGGGAGGAGTGACCACAGATGCCTGTTGTTCTTGTGATGGCTTAACCGACGCACAGCCAACACAGATAAACAAGCCCCCGGCCACAACCATCCAATTGACCATTAACCGTTTCATGCGGTTGAAGCTTAATGGAGCAAATATCAGGCTCATTTGCCTTAAAATCAAGGCAACAGCCCAACGATTTCCTCCAAGCTCCAAACATGGTCTATGATGCCCGCTTCCATCCCCGGGCGCTGGAAATCATTTTGTCATTCGCGCTTCGTTATTCTTTAGGCATTATGGTTTAGGCATTCGTCATTCCATGGAGATGTACCTTTCACGGCGACACCTCCGGCAGGATTTTACAATTTCACCCACTTGCCTTTTTGAGAGGATTCCTCGACCGCCGCGAGCACGCGCTGGTTTTTCAAGCCGTCCTCGAACGTCGGGTGGACTGGTTTTCCTTCGACGCAGGCGTTCACAAAATCGGCGACCGTGTGAATGAACGTGTGTTCGTAGCCGATGCCGTGTCCCGGCGGCCACCAATGGCCGACATACGGTTGCACGCCATCGCGCTCGGTCACGAGAATGTCGCGAAAACCCCGCCGGTCCTTCAGGTCATCACCATTGTAATATTTCAGCCGGTTCATGTCCTCAAAATCAAAATAGATCGAGCCTTTGCTCCCGTTGATTTCGATTGCGATGTGGTTCTTGCGGCCGAGCGCGTAGCGTGTGGCTTCCACGTTCGCCAGCACCCCGTTTTCCATCCGGCCGATGAATATGGCGGAGTCCGGCACGGTGACCCTGCCCATCTTGCGCGCGCCCTTGGCCAGCGCATCCGCCAGCGGCCGTTCCGGTATAAACGTGTTCAGCAAGCCGCAGACTTGCTCGAATTCGCCGACGAGGTAACGCCCCAAATCAATGACGTGCGAATTGATGTCGCTGTGGACACCGCAGCCACTGGTCTCCTTTTGCAGACGCCAGTCCAGTGGAAATTCCGGGTCGGCCAGCCGGTCCTGCGCGTAACGCGCGCGAAAATGAAAAATCCGGCCCAGTGCGCCCTCGCCAATCATCCGCTTCGCCAGCGCGATGGCCGGGATGCGCCGGTAATTGTGGCAGACCATGTGGACGACCTTCGCCTTGTTCGCGGCGGCGACCATCGCCTCGGCCTGCTTGACGTTCAACGCGAGCGGCTTTTCGCACAAGACGTGCTTGCCGTTTTTCACCGCGGCAATCGCCATTTCCGCGTGCAAATGATTCGGTGTGACGATGTCCACGATGTCAATCAGCGGCGACTCGACGATTTCATGCCAGTCCGTCGTGGCTTTTTGCCAGCCGAGTTGCGCGCGTGCCGCCTGCACTCCGGCGGCATGGCGTCCGCAAATCGTGTGCAACTCGACGTTGGCCTTGAGATGGAAGAAACGGGGTGCCTGCCGCCATGCATTGGAGTGCGCCCTGCCCATGAAGCGGTAGCCAATCAGTCCGACACGCAAAGTCTTTGCCATGCAAAGTAGAGGTTGAACTGGATACGCCTGCCTTTATAGTGAGCCGCGTTGACCAAGTCAACGGCAACCGCACAAAATGCCAATATGACCTTTACCACTGCTGAAATTGCAAAACACCTTGAAGGTGAAGTGGTTGGCGATGCCGCAGCAACGCTCAAAGGCTTTGCTCCCGCTGACCGCGCCAAGCCGGGCGACCTCACGTTCGCCGAAAATGACGACTATTTCGCCCGCGCCGAACAAAGCGCAGCGACCGCCATCATCGCCGCCGACCGTTTTAAATCCGCGAAAAAAATCCTGATCTGCGTGCCCAACGCCCGCATCGCGTTCGCCAAGGCCATGGCGCTGTTCTTTCCCGAACGAACCTACGCCGCCGGAATTCATTCCACAGCGGTCATTGCGGCGAGCGCGAAGGTTGACCCTGGCGCGCACATCGGACCGCATTGTGTCGTCGGCGAACGCGTGAAAATCGGCGCGGGGTCGGTCTTGCAAGGCGGCAATTTCGTCGGTGACGACTCCAAGCTCGGCCAGGAGGTGAACCTGTTTCCGAACGTCACCATTTATCCGGAAACGGAAATCGGCCAGCGCGTGCGCATTCACGCGGGCACGGTGATTGGCTCGGACGGTTTCGGTTACGTGCAGGACGGCGGCGTTCACCTCAAGGTGCCGCAGATCGGCAACGTCATCATCGGCGACGATGTGGAAATCGGCGCGAATGTGACGATTGACCGCGGCGCGCTTGGCCCGACGGTCATCGGCAAAGGCACGAAGATTGATAATCTCGTCCAGATCGCGCACAACGTCGAAATCGGCGAAGGCTCCCTGATTATCTCGCAGGTGGGCATCTCCGGCAGTTGCAAGTTTGGCAAATACGTCATCCTGGCCGGGCAGGCCGGTTTTGCCGGGCATTTGAAAATCGGCGACCGGGTGACCGTCTCGGCGCAATCGGGCGTGATGACCGACATTCCGGACGGCGAGAAATGGCTGGGCTCGCCGGCGCAACCGGACAAACAAGTCAAACGCCAGATGATAGCCGTCCAGCGCCTGCCTGAACTGCTCAAACGAGTCGCTGAATTGGAAAAAAAACTTGGCGGGAAAACCGAATCCTAGAACCGGAATTGAAACCACGGATGGACACGGATTCACACGGATAAACGTTGGGATCGGTTTATTGTGAGGATTTTATTTTGGAGTGCGGTGGCAGAGCGCAGCGGCGACACCGCTTTTCGGTCGCGGACAGAGCTTCCAAAGCGGCGTGGCGCTTCGCTTCCCGCCGCAGTCCATAAGGATTTGTTGCGTCTCTGCGGATCTCTGTGTTCTTTGCGCCGCTAGCTCGCGATTTATCGGAGTTGCGTTAAATTTATCTACCCGGCCAAAAAATTCAGTTGTCAGCACGCCATCAACCGGCTCATTTTAACCCCATGACCCGGCCAGCCACCCCCTTGCTTTCCGAACCCGGCCAAATTCGCGTTGGGCCGAATACTGTTAGACGTTTTTGCCACACCGCTCAGATGAATAGATCCGTCCCATCCATGATTCGGCAGCGCACCCTGGTCGCCATTATTATTGCTTTGTTTATGTTTGCGCCAAACGGGTGGACCTCTTTGAAACCTTCTGATGTGACGCAAAGAGGACGAGAATTTTTGGTGAGCCTTTTGGACCCCGACTTAGGTCTGTTACCTGAGTATCGTGGTGCGAACGTCTATTGGCTGTTTCATGATAATTATCTGGCCGCGAAGGTGCTGGCCGTCAGCCATCCGAAGATCGCCCAGAGCATCATGGCCGCGATCCACCGCGAAGGCATTTATAAATCGGGCAGGATACAAGTAATTTTTGGAGAAGCCGAAGAACCCTTGCCGTTTCGTCAGCACCAACTGAAGGACGTACGTCGCGCCGGAAACAAAGTCATTCGCACCGAGGTGATGACCGACCGAATTTTCGATGACTGGGAAAGATATGCCGACCTCCTGTTTCTGGCATGCCTCACGGAAAAGAACCAGCCGGCAGCCCGTCAGCATTGGGAAGCAGCCCTGCGGTTGTGGGACGGCAAGGGATTCCTCGATGCCGCCGCCAAGCACGACCAACGTTATTCAACCTACAAGCTTGGCCTTGCGCTACTCGCCGCCAATCACCTATCCCCGCCCGCCAAACCACCGCAAGGCATGCTCGACAAGTTGCTGACCCTCCAAGACGACTCAGGCGGCTGGATCACCGATTACGATGCAACCGGCAAGAAGCTTGGTGTGGCAAATGTGGAAACTACTTGCCTCACCATTCTGGGCATTGAGGCGTTCACCGAGCATAAACAATCTCAAGCAAAATGACCGAAATGACTAACGATCTGGAGCTGGTTCCGTTAAGCATCATCAAGATTTCTTGAGTTTTGGGCCGAGCTCGCGAGCCGATTGTTCTCACCTTCAAGCTGACACCGGGCCGGCTGTTTTCATCTCCCGTTCGCGCAGCCAGGCGAAGATGACCGGCGTCACGATGAGGATGTGGATGAGGCTGCTCACCATGCCGCCGATGATGGGCGCGGCCAGCGGACGCATCACTTCCGCGCCCGGCCGCACGCTCCACATGATGGGCAGCAGGCTGGCAACGATGGTCACCACCGTCATCACCTTCGGGCGCAGCCGCAGCCGCGCGCCGTCCTTCACCGCCTGCAACAAATCGGCACGGCCAAATTCCGCGCCGCGCTGGGCGCGTTTCTTTTCCACCGCCTCCTGCAAATAAACCACCATCACCACACCGGTCTGGATGGCCGTCCCGAACAGCGCGATGTAGCCGACCCACACGGCCACGCTGAAGTTGTAGCCCAGCAGCCATTGCAGGAAGACGCCGCCGGTGAGCGCGAACGGCACGGCCAGAATCACATGCGCCGCCTCCTTGAAACTGTGATACACGATGTAGAGCAGCAGGAAGATGATGAACAACGCCGCCGGCACGATGAGGCGCAGCGTGCGCTCGGCGCGAAGCTGGTTTTCATACTGGCCGCTCCATTCGATGGTCATGCCCGGCGGCAACTGGATTTCGCGGGCGATGCGCGCCTGCGCTTCCTGTACAAAACCGCCAAGGTCGCGGCCCTGCACGTTGGCCTGCACGAACACCCGCAACCGGCCGTTCTCACTGTCAATTTCATCCGGCCCGATGTCGCGGTGAATGGTTGCGACCTGGCCCAGTTGAATGAATTTTCCCGCGGGGGTGGACACCAGCACGTCGCCGAGCCGCTCGATGTCGTCGCGTTCGTCGCGTTCCAATCGAACCTGGATCGGAATCCGTTCGCGGCCGGCAATGGCGGTGGTGACATTTTCGCCGCCCAACCCGGATTGGACGACGTCGAGCACGTCCTGCGCGCGCAAACCGTAATGCGCCATCGCCGAATGGTTCAGTTCGATGTTCAGATACGGCTTGCCCTGCATGCGCGACGCCGCCACGCCGGTGGCGCCGGGGATTTCCCGCACGATGCGCTCGACCTCGAAGGCCTTTTGTTGGAGGGCGTCCAGGTTGTCGCCGAGAATCTTGATGCCGACCTGGGCGCGGATGCCGGTGCTGATCATCAGAATCCGGTTTTGGATCGGCTGCAAAAATCCGGGGATGTAGCCGGGCACGTTGGAAAGTTTTTCCACCAGTTCGGTTACGATTTTGTCTTCGGTCAGACCCGGCCGCCACTGGTCTTTGGGTTTGAGCATGATGGTGGTTTCAATCATCTGCACCGGCGCGGGGTCGGTGGCGGTCTCGGCGCGGCCCAGTTTGCCGGCCACGGATTCAACTTCGGGCGTTTGTTTGATGACTTGGTCCTGCCAGGCCATGATGCGTTTGACTTCCGAAAGCGAAACGTCCGGCAGCAGCACCGGCATGAATAGCAGGCTGCCCTCGTTCAACGGCGGCATGAATTCGCTGCCCATGCCGCGCGGCAGCTTCGCTGCCAGTTGCGGGTTGAGAGTTGAGAGTTGAGACACAATTCTCGACGGCACACCAAAGGCCAGGACCAACGCCGCCGCGAGTGCAATCAGCGCCAGTCCCAGGACGGTTTTGCGGAACCGCAGCGCCCAGCCCAGAATCGGGTCGTAAATCCCCAGCAAAAAGCGCATCAACAGGTTGTTTTCCTCTGCTTGGAACGGCCCGCGGATGAGCGCGGCGCACAGCGCGGGCACGAGCGTTATCGCCAGCACCGTCGAGCCGGCCATGGCAAACGTTTTGGTGAACGCGAGCGGATGGAACAATTTGCCTTCCTGCCCGGTCAGCGAGAAGACCGGGATGAACGCCAGGATGATGATGACCATCGCAAAGAAAATCGGGCGGCCCACCTGCCGGGCTGCTTCGAGTGTCACGTCAATGATTTCCGCGCCGTTGAGCCGGCGGCCCTTTTCCTTTTCGGCGCGTTCGGCGTGGCGGACGACGTTCTCGGTCATCACGATGCCCGCGTCCACGAGCACACCGATGGCGATGGCGATGCCGGCGAGCGACATGATGTTCGACGAGATGCCGAAATGGTTCATCAAAATGAACGCCATCAGGATGGAAAGCGGCAGCGGCAGCGCGACGATGAGGATGCTGCGCCAGTGCCCGAGGAAAATAATGACGGTCAGGGTGACGAGGATGATTTCCTCGGTCAACGCGTGCTTGAGCGTGTCAATCGTCCGCTCGATCAATTCGCTGCGGTCGTAAAACGGTTTGATGCTGACGCCGGGCGGCAGGCCCGATGAAATCCGCGCGATTTTTTCCTTCACGGCCTTGATGACGGCCATGGCATTTTCGCCGGTGCGCATCACGACCACGCCGCCGACCACTTCCCGGCCGTCCACGTCCAGCGCGCCGCGCCGGAAATCGCCGCCCATCTGGATGCGCGCCACGTCCTTCAAGCATACCGGCGTGCCGTGGTTCAGTTGCAAAACGATGTTTTCCAGGTCCGCGTTGGAGTTCACCAGCCCGATGCCGCGCACGACGAATTCCATGCCGTTTTCCTCGATGATTTTGCCGCCGACGTTGAGGTTGCTCTGGCGCACGGCGTCCATGACCATTTGCAGCGTCACGCCGAGCTGACGCATCCGCAACGACGAGACTTCGATTTGATATTGCCGCGGGAAACCGCCGACGCTGGCGACTTCCGCCACGCCCGGCACGGCGTTGAGCTGGTAACGTACGAACCAGTCCTGGATCGCGCGCAACTGGCCGAGATCGTAGCCGCCCTGGGGCGACTGGGTGGGGTCAACGGCAAGGTAATATTCGTAAACCCAGCCCAGGCCGGTGGCGTCCGGACCGAGTTTCGGCTCCACGCCCGCCGGTAAAACGTCGCCGAGATAATTCAACCGCTCCAAAACGCGCGACCGCGCAAAATAATTGTCAATCTGGTCGTCAAAAATGACCGTGATGAGCGAGAACCCGAACATCGAGCTGGCGCGGACGGTTTTCACGCCGGCCAGGCCCTGTAAATTCACGGACAACGGATAGGTGACTTGATCCTCGACCTCCTGCGGGCTGCGTCCCAGCCAGTCGGCATAGACGATGACCTGGTTTTCGCTGAGGTCGGGAATGGCATCCACCGGCGTCTGGTAAAGAGCGCGGATGCCGAGCCCGGCGAGCAGCACCGCGCCGCACACGACGAGGAACCGGTTGCGCAACGACCATTCGATGATGCGGTTAATCATAAAAAAGGTGATTAATGGCCGTTGGCGAGCTGCGCTTCGGAATCAATCAGCAAATTGCCGGTGGTGACGACCCGTTCACCCGCCTTCAAACCGTCGAGCACCTCCCAGAATTCATCGCCCGCCCGCCCGAGTTTCACGGACCGCGATTCGTAATGGCCGCCGGCGTCCACATAGACAATCGGCCGGCCGCCCGGCCAGAGCACGGCGCTGCGCGGCACGGTTAAAACCTCCGGCGCGTCGGCGAGCACGCGTCCTTCGGCGTAAAAATTGTTGAACAATTTGCCCGCCCCAAAATCACCGGTCCCGATGCCGGGATTGGAAATTTCCGCGCGCACCTTGATGCTGTCCGTGGTCTCGTCGAATTTTTCGTCCGCATACGGCTGCGCGCCGCGCCGCTTAATCTGCGCGGTAAAGATTTTGCCCGGCATGGACGGCACGGTGATTTCAACGGTCTGGCCGACCTTGAACCACGGCAGGTCGCGCTGATAGGCGTCAAAGGTGAACCACGCCGCCGTCCAGGAATTCACGCTGATGGTGCCGGCAACGCGCAACGTGTGGCGCAATGTGCGGCGTTCCACCACATCGGTCTGGACGTGGATGGCGCTGACGCTATCGGGATTGAAGGTGATCCCGCCGGCGGCGTTCGTGCCGGTTGCATCGGCGTAAATCGGCACCAAATCCATGCCGCAAATCGGGCATTTGCCCGGCCGGTCCGATTTGATCCACGGATGCATCGCGCTCTGGTAATAAAGGATTTTTCGTCCGGCGGGTGCCGTGGCACCCGGCGGGGATGGTGCCCGGCGGGAAACCATCCACCACGCACCGGTACCGGCAATTGCCGCGACCAGGGCGATGATCAAAATTGTTTTCGTTTTCATAAATTTTTCAGTTGTCTTCAGTTTCAGTTGCCGTTGTTTATGCGCAGACGGGTAAAATTTCAGTTGATTCACGGGCACAAAAATTCCGTGGAACCGGGGAGAAACGCCGTCGGGTCCGGTCCGGGACACACTGCGGGCGTTCAGAGGGCAGGAGTCAGATGAGCCGGGCGCAATCCCGCGCGTAGAGCGGGGCGCCGGATGCCGTCAACGGCGATACGAAGGCAAAAGAAATCGAACCCGCTTCATTTTCGGGCAGGGACCAAATCATCAGGACCGGAGCCAGGAATGAAAATTGGTTTTGAATGCCGGAGGGCGCGGGAACTGCGGGCGCGGACTGCGAACAAGGCGACGGTTGGGCGGCGCAGCAACTCATTTTGCCGCCGCAATGGCAGCAGGCATGGGCCGGTTGCCGGGAGCACGCCAGCGCTGGCGCAGCCAGCAACTGCGCCCATACCAGCAAGAAGCTGAATAAAATGGCGTTGAACCGTTTCACAAATTTATTTCAGCGACACGCGCTGTTCTTGTTTGGAGTTCCGCCTTCAGGCGGCTCGGGTGAAACCCCATGACTGACCGCCTGAAGGCGGAACTCCGAACGATCAAGCTAAATCACTTTTTGGCGGCCGCGGCGTCCTGGATTTTCTTGATGTATTTGGCCGGGTCCTTGTCAAAATCCTTTTTGCATCCCGAGCAGCACAATTTGACCTCCTGGCCCTGATAGACAAAGACGTACGGTTTACCCATCTCACCGAGCTTTTCGCCGGACACGGGGCAGGTGGTCAGTTTGTCCGGCTTGGGCGGTGTGGCAGCCGCCGAATTTGTATCAGCCGCCCAGCCAGCCAGCGGCAAGGCCAGAAACGGAACCGTCAGCGCAAGGATCCTAAGCATTTTCAATGTTTTCATAGTCAATTTCAGCATGATGTCATCCATTATACACCAGACTGCGAAAATCCCCTCAAAAAAGTTTTTGCGGGATTTTCCGTCTGCCGGGGTAATGCCAATACAACAATGCGGCGGCGCAATGAAGTGCCGCCCCAATAAAAAGAAAGTTAATATGAAAATTCGAATCCTCCTTACGACAATCGGCGCAGCCGCCCTGGCCGCGATCACCCTCAACGTCAACGCCAGTGACACGTTGCTCTCGCCACGCGCCGCCGGCAACCAGATCAAGGTTGTCCCCGGCATTGCGGCAGCCCAACCGGCCCAGCCAGCGACGGCGGACCAGGCCGTCCTATCTCCGCGCGCCGCCGCCAGCCAGGTTGCGACCGTCACAGGCACGGAAACCGTGACCGTGAAATGTAGTGCCACCGGCAGTCCGAAATATCTGGCCACGGCCGGCAACGCTGCCCGCACGACCTGCTGCAAAAGCACGCTTGCCGAATGCCCAACAATGGGCACCTGCGGCAGCGCGAAATAACCATACCATCAACCGGGTTGTCCCGGCCTGAAAAAACCGTAAACTATGGGCGGCGGACAAAACCCCGCCGCCCTTGAAACCGATGAACAAAGAAAATATCAATCCTGACCCGGGCTTCGCCGAGGCGAGCGATACCAAACTCGGCGCGCTGCTGCGCGAGTCGCGCATCTCGCCCGCCTTGCCACCGCGTTTCCAGGAAGGTGTCTGGCGGCGCATCGAGGAAGCCGCAGCCCCGGTCAAAGCCACCGGCGGCATTGCCTGGCTGGATGCACTGGCGGCGCTGGTGTTGCGTCCGCGATTTGCGCTGGCCACTGCCACCGTGCTGATCGTTGCCGGCGCGCTGCTGGGCGTGCGCGAAGGCAGTCAAATGGCGAAACAGGACGCCCAAGCACGTTACCTCGCGGTGGTTGCTCCCAATTCACTGCGTTGATGGCATGAACCGTTCGCTCGTCATTTTGCTGGGCGCGCTGGTCTTGTGCGCCGTGCTGCTCAGCGGCTCCTATGCCGTCAGCCGGCGCGTTTGCCAGAACTGCATGTCCAAATCCGTCAGTGATCTCGACTGGTTACAGCAGGAGTTTCATCTGAGCGACGCCGAGATGGCGCGCATCCAAAAACTGCACGAAGGCTATCTGCCGAAATGCGCCGAGATGTGCGCCAAAATCGCCGCCAAAAAATCGGAACTCGAGACAGCGTTGAATGGTTCGACGAACGTCAATCCGGTCGCCCAACAAAAACTGGCCGAACTCGCCGCGCTCCGCGCCCAATGCCAGGCGCAGATGCTCCAGCATTTCACCGAAGTCAGCCAGACCATGCCGCCGGAGCAGGGCCGCCGCTATCTGGCCGAGATGCAGCGCCTCACCCTCGGTTTTCACGAACAGACCGAACCATCCATGTCCGGATCCGCAGGCCATGAGCATCACCACTGACGCCCAGCCTTCGCCGGAGGCTTCCGCCTCCGATTCACTCCGGCGCGACGAGTCGGCGCGGCAAGCCGACGCCCGGGACCGGGCGGACATGGAGCGATTGGCCGCCGGCCACGACGCGGCGCTCAACGATTTGATGGAACGCCACGCGACCCCGGTGTTCCATTTTCTCTGCCGCATGGTCGGCAACGAGGATGATGCGAACGATCTCGCGCAGGAAACTTTCGTTCGCGTTTTTCGCGCACGAATGAGTTTCCGAATCGACGAAAAATTTTCCACCTGGCTCTTCACCATCGCCGCCAACCTGGCGCGGAACCATTTCCGCTGGCGGTCGCGGCATCCCAACGTCTCGCTCGAAGCCGAAACCGGCGAAATGGAACAAACTCTTGGCAGCACACTTCCGGCGAACGAACAGGCGCCAAACGAACAGGCGCTCACCGCCGAACGCGCCGCCGCCGTTCGTGTTGCGGTCCGCAAATTACCGGAAGATTTGCGCGAAGCGATTGTGTTGTGCGAATGGGAGGAACGCAGCGTGGGCGAAGCGGCGGCGATTCTCGAATCCACACCCAAGGCCGTGGAATCCCGGCTCTATCGCGCCCGGCAGATTTTGCGCGCCCGGTTGAAGCAGTGGCTGTGATGGGAGCGCCGGTCTCCGACCCGGCATGTTTGGGCGTATTGCTTGGTTCGCGCCGGGTCGGAGACCGGCGTTCCCATCATTGCGGCTTCAACTGCGGGAACAAAATCACGTCGCGGCAGCCTCAGCTTCGAACTGCGCCAGTTCCGTCCCCGCCGATTCCCATTCCGTGTTCGCCCCGGCCAGGCGGTCGTGCACTTCCATCAACTCGCGATTGATCTGCATCGCCCGTCCGCCCATCGTATAGGTCTCCGGCTTCTCCAGTTCCGCCGTCAATTCCTTCTCGCGCGACTCCAGTTCCGCGATTTCCTTTTCCAGTCCGGCGATGCGCTCCTGAATTTCGCGCCTTTTCCGCGAACGTACCTGCCGGTGTCCGGCCTCGACGCGGCGTTGCCCCTTGCGGTCCATCGTCGGTGTAGTATCGGAGGGCGGAGTTCCACGACGCCCTGAATGATTATTGGGGCTCGTGGAACTTGCTCCTCCAGAACTGGAGCTCGTCAGCGCGGCGCGGGCGGATTGCGAAGTTTTGTCGAGGTAATACTGGTAGCCGCCGGTGAAATGCCGGAGCCGGCCATTCTCAACGCGCACGACGTGGTTCGCCAGCACACGGATGAAATGCACGTCGTGACTGATGAAAATCAACGTGCCTTCGAATGGCTGCAACGCCTCGATGAGCGCGTCCACGCTCGCCAGGTCGAGATGCGTCGTCGGCTCGTCCATCAGCAGCAGGTTCGGCGGATCGAGCAGCAATTTCACGAGCGCGAGCCGGCTTTTTTCGCCGCCGCTCAGCACGCTCACCGGTTTGAACACATCGTCGCCGCGAAACAAAAAGCTGCCCAGCACGGTGCGGACGAACTGCTCCGTGACGCGTTGCGGCGTGTCGAGCGCCTCCTGCAATACGGTGTGGTTGGGATTGAGCATGGCCGCGCGGTGCTGCGCGAAGTAGCCGGACTTCGCATTGTGACCGAGCCGGCGTTCACCGGCCTGCGGCGGCAGCACGCCGGCGAGCAGCTTCAGCAACGTGGACTTGCCCGCGCCGTTCGGCCCGACCAGCACGATGCGCTGCCCGCGCTCGGCTTCAAAGTTCAAGTTTTCGTAGATGAGTTTCTCCAATGAGCTGGACGCCTCCTCACCCCGCCCCTCTCCTCCGTCGGCGACGGAGGAGAGGGTGGCCTCGCTGCTGCGGGGCCGGGTGAGGAGGTGTTTAGTTTCAACCTGATTTTTCAAGCTGTAACCAAATTTCACGTGCTTCAGCGTGATGACGCGATGGCCACTGCGTTGGGGTTGTGGAAAACGGAAGCCCACCGTCGCGTCCGGGCCTTCGGGCGTCTCGACCATGTCCTCCTTGAGCCGCTCGATCTGCTTCAACTTGCTCTGCGCCTGCGCGGCCTTGGTGTTCTTGGCGCGGAACCGGTCCACGAACAGTTGCAGCCGATCAATCTCACGCTGCTGCGCCTTGGCCGTGGCGACCAGTGTCACTTCCGTCGCGGCGCGCTGTTCCAGGTATTCATCGTAGTTGCCGGTGTAACGCAGCACGCGCGACGAGCGGATCTCGGCGACGTGCGTGCAGAGGCGGTTCAAAAATTCGCGGTCGTGCGAGATGAGCAGGATGGCGCCGGGATAATTCCGCAGATACTCCTGAAACCACAGGAGCGTTTCGAGGTCGAGATGGTTGGTCGGCTCGTCGAGCATCAGCACGTCCGGCTCCTGCACGAGCAATCGCGCAAGGTGCGACCGCATCACCCAGCCGCCGGACAGTTCGCACGCGGGACGCATGAAGTCCGTTTGCTTGAAGCCGAGGCTGGCAAGAATCTGTTTCGCCTTGGCGACGAACTGGCCGTCGTGCTCGTGGTCGTGGGGCACGGCGATGTCGAGGACGGCCTCGTTGCCGGCCGGCTCGCTTTCCTGCGGCAGGTAGCCAAACCGCGTGCCGCGGATGAACGTGACCTCGCCGGCATCCGGCGGTTCATGGCCGAGAATGATTTTGAGCAGCGTGGATTTGCCCGCGCCGTTCGGCCCGACGAGGCCGACGCGCTCGCCGGACTGGAGCGTGAGCGAGACGTCGTCAAAAAGTTGACGACCGCCAAAGGCTTTGCTTAATCCGGCAATGGTGAGCATGGGGAATGGATTTTTGCCGGGATGGCGCAACGCGTCATCTCGATTTGGCCTCCAACGGCGGAAACAGAAAGGTTAGCGCGCGCCAGGCGCGCAGCCGCCAGTAAAATTCATTGTGCTGGCTCGTTTGCGCCTCGGCCCACTTGTCGCGGCGCAGGCCGGACTTTTCCAACTCCGCCAGCGTCAGCGGCTTCCCGTCCACGAACCATTGCAGGTCATTCGTCGTCCAGCCGATGCGCCGGAGTTCGGCGGCGACCTGTTTGGTCAGCGAGCAACCATCGTTACCGCCCATGAAGTCCACCACTCCGGAATCAAGATAGACGCGGAACGGTTTGGGTTGTCCGTGAAAACTCGTCAGCACCTCGTTCAAAAAATTCGTCTGCTCCACCTGAAAGGCGCCGGACAGGCTGGCCGCGCCGCCAAATATTTCCGGGTGTTCCCACGCCAGCACCAGGCTGCAAAGGCCACCCATCGAGGACCCCAACACGGCGGTATGTGCCGCCCCGGGCAATGTGCGGTATTCGTGATCGATCTGCGGTTTCAGTTCCGTGATGAGAAAGGCCTCGTAATTTTCAAAAGCCGTATTCGTTGCCGGTCCGCCGGGAGCGTGATGGCGGCCGCTGTATTCCTCGAGGCGCGCGAAACTGTTGTCCACCGCGACCATGATTATCTCCTGCATTTCCCCGGCGCGGCACAGCGCGTCCACGGTTCGGTCCAGTTCCCAACTGCCCCAACCAAACGCGCAGTTCGTCCCGGCGGAACTGAAGACGTTCTGGCCGTCATGCAAATACAGCACCGGATAATGGCGCTGCGGCTGCGTTGGGTAGGAAGGCGGGAGATAAACGTGGACACCCCGGTTCCAGCCAAAAAAATGCGATGGCAGGTTCGTGTCCAGCAAGGAACCGTTTTGGCCAAAAGCCCCTGGCAAGGTCGCCAGTGACAGAAACAATACAAACAGTCGGTTCATTTCGGCTTCAACTGCGGGAACAGGATGACGTCGCGGATGCTCTCTTGGCCGAGCAGCATCATGCACAGGCGATCAATGCCCATACCCATGCCGCCCGCCGGGGGCATGCCGTGCTCGAGCGCGACCAGAAAATCCTCGTCCAGTTTTTGTTGCTCGCCGCCCGCCTGGTGTTCGAGGCGTTCGCGCTGCTCGATGGGATCGTTCTGCTCGGTGTAAGCCGGCGCGATTTCCTGGCCGTTGATGCAGCACTCGAAAACCTCCACCGTCGTCGGGTCGTCGGGCGACAGTTTAGCCAGCGGCACCAGTTCCTTCGGCAGATGGGTGACGAATGTGGGCTGGATGAGCGTTGGTTCGATCAATTTTTCAAACACCGCGCCGGTGACTTCAAAGTCCTCGTATTCCTTGCCGATTTCCGCACCGAGGTCGTGGGCGCGCTGGCGGCGTTCCTTGGCGGAAATATCAAACCAGTCCGCGCCGGCTTTTTCGCGCACGAGGTCCTTGTATTTCACGCAACGCCATGGCGGAGTGAGGTTGATGGTTTTGACGACCTTGCCTTCGGCGTCCTTGTGTTCGATGAACAGCGTATCCACCACGTTTTCCGCCACGTGGCAGACCAGGCCCTGCACGAGTTCCATCATGCTTTCGTAATCACCATAGGCTTCATACGCCTCGAGCATGGTGAATTCGGGATTGTGCTTTCGCGAGAGACCCTCGTTGCGGAAAACGCGGCCAATCTCGAAAACCTTGTCCACGCCACCGATCAGCATCCGTTTCAATGGCAGTTCCAGCGCGATGCGGAGATAAAAATTGCAGCCCAGCGCGTTGTGCTTCGTAACGAACGGTTGCGCCGCCGCGCCGCCGGGAATCGCCTGCATCATCGGTGTCTCGACCTCAACGTAGCCGCGTTTGTGCAGGAAATTCCGGATCTCGCGGATGATTTCGCTGCGCATCAGGAACAGTTCCTTCACCTCCGGGTTCGCCATCAAATCGAGATAACGCTGCCGGTAGCGGATTTCCGTGTCTTCGAGTCCATGCCACTTGGCGGGCGGCGGGCGCAGCGCCTTGGCGAGGATGACGAAGCTGGTGATTTTTACGGAAATCTCATTCGTCTTGGTCGTGAACATCGTGCCGTGCACGCCGATGAAATCCGCAAGGTCCAAGTGCGCAAAAATGTTCCATTGCTCGTCGCCGAGGACGTTTTTCTGCGCGTAGATTTGCATCCGCCCGCTCTGGTCGCGAATGTCCATGAACATGCTTTTGCCCATGTCGCGGTGCGCGGTGATGCGGCCGGCGAGCGCGACTTCGCGGCCCTCGGCGTAGTGCTCGCGCGCGTGCTGGCAGGTTTCCCCGGGCGTGAACTTGTTTTTGAACGGGTCAATACCCCTGGCCCGCAACGCGGCGAGCTTGGTCTTGCGCTGTTCAATCAATGAATTCGTGTCGTCCATAAAAACTGGCGGTGGGAAAGTTAAACATGAACTTGGGCTGGAATCCAAGAAGCAAAGTGGGCTGGCATAGCCATGCGGAATTTACCAATGCTCAATCACTGCATTCCGCATCCATGTCAGCCCAATGCAAGCTACGCCCGGTTTGGGAAAACGCAAGGGGTGGAAAATGGGGAATTAATTGCCGCCCAATCTTCCGAACGCCACAAAATCGGATGCACCTTGGGGGCACAACCACCAACTACGATGCTCGCACCGAACCGGACTGTGAGCCCTGGGAGTGCCGACGTCTCGTCGGCTGATTGGAATTGTCTGTCGCAACGCGCAAGCCGGCGGGACGCCATCGCTCCCAGGAGGTGGAAGAAGTGTGGCGATGTCGAAGTGCGCCCCGCAACATCCCGGACTGCGGGTTGACGTTGAAGTCGTCTTTGTTAGATTGAAACCGTGCTGGAGCAGAACATCACCGATACTGTCCCTCCCCACGATCATTTCCGGCGGGTTTCTGCCATTTCCCGGCGGGGGTTGGAAGCCGGCGTGGTGCTGTTGTTCTGCGCGGTCTTTGCCGCGATGGTAATTTCCTTTTCACGGCATGCATCGCCAACTTATGACGAGGTTGCGCATTTGCCGGCCGGCTATTCGTATCTGCACTGGGATGATTATCGGTTGAACCCCGAACACCCGCCGCTGGTAAAAAAGCTGGCCGCGCTGCCCCTGTTATGGCGCACGAGCTGGCCGGCCAAGGTTGACCTTCAGAACGGAGAGGTCTCAACCCGGCCGGAGACCGACGGCGAATCATCCCTCCGCCGCGCATGGGCCATGAGTTTTGAGGACAGCAATGCCTATTATGATTTTGGGCGCAATTTTTTGTACGGCACCCGGCCCGGCGCGCTTCCGCATCCGGAGGCAAACCCATCGCCGGTCACGATACCGCCGGCTCCGGAGAGTTTTTACAACCAGGCCGACAACCTGGTTTTTTGGGGCCGGATGCCAATCTTGTTGCTGGGGCTGGGCCTGGCTTTGCTGGTGTTTTTATGGGCGCGCGAATGGTTCGGATTGGCGGGGGGAATATTGTCGCTGGCACTGTTTTGTTTTGACCCCAATTTCATAGCCCATAGCGGACTGGTGACGACGGATGTGGGGGTGTCGCTGTTCCTGTTCGGCGCGGTCTATTTTTTGTGGCGGATCTGCCGCCGGTTGGAGGTCACCAGTGTGGTCCTGTTTCTCCTGTTTTTTGGCCTGGCTTTTGTCACGAAATTTTCCGCCGTATTGCTGCTGCCCATCTTCTGGTTGACGGTGTTGGGACGGATGCTTTCGCCGGAACCACTGCTCATCGGGGCGGCCGGGAGGGTGAAGCTGACTTCCCTGGCGTCCAAAATGGCATTGTTTGCGGGGCTGTTTGGCGCCGCGTTGCTGACAACCTATGCTGCGATCTGGGCTTCGTATTCCTTCCGTTATTCAGCCGCAAAAAACCCGGAAACGGCGGCGAAGGCCGAGGCGCAAATCTTGAGGGCAGGAAACCCGGCATCCGGGCAATCAAGCGGTGCGGTTGAATCCCGGGTGCCTTATCGCGAACTGGGATATTTTCCAATCGAGGCCGCCGTGCGGGGTTCTGCCGCCATGAAAAAACTGCTGGCCGCCTCTCCGCAAGGCCAGGTCAGCAACGATGATATCCTCAAAATCATGGATGAAGTTCCGCTGGGACCTGGCGGGAAATTGATTTTGCTCGCTCAAAAACATCGCCTGCTGCCGGAGGCTTTTATTTATGGTTTTGCCCATGCCGAAATGAAATCCCATGTCCGGGGCACATTCCTGCTCGGCAATTATTCCAACACTGGGTTTCATAGTTATTTTTTTAATGCGTTCCTGCTCAAAACGCCTCTTCCGGCCCTCCTGCTTATCATCACCGCGCTGGTTTTGAGCCTGCTGAGATGCGCCAAAAGGCGTTTGGTGCCGATTTTCCTGCTGGTGCCGGCAGGGTTGTATTTTCTGGTGGCCATGACGTCGCATCTCAACCTTGGCGTCCGCCACCTGCTGCCCATTTACCCGTTCCTCTATGTTCTGGCCGGCGGCCTGATTCTGGAATTGGATCGCTGGCGGCGGACTGCCCGGATCATTGCCTTGCTGGTCATGGTGGGCGCCATCGCAGTGAGCAGTCAGATCGTTTTTTTCCCGGCTCGCGGATTGCAATGGCAGACGGTCGCCCCGCATTATCTGGCCTATTTCAACGAACTCGCCGGCGGTCCCGCCAATGGCTTCAAGGAACTGGCGGACTCCAACCTCGACTGGGGACAAGACCTCAAGAACTTGAAGCTCTGGCTCGTGGCGCATGACATCAAGGACCCCATTTACCTTTGTTATTTTGGCATGGCCGATCCGCGTTTTTACCAGATTGCGCACTACAATATGCCGGGCGGATGCCTGTTTGAGCCGCAACTGGGTTTTGACGTGCTGAAGCCGGGAGGGCTCATCGCCATCAGCGCCACCAACCTGCAGGGAGTTTACCTCTCCCCAGCGGAGCAGGATGCCTGGAGGCGAATCCTCGAACGTTCCGTGCTGGTGGACACGGTCGGTTATTCAATCTTCATCTACAAATTCCCTGGTTTTGACGGCAAAGGTTGAGAACCACATTGCCCGGATCCCTGCCCCCGGCATTCCCGTCAACGCCGATAGCTTTACATGTGAAACCAGTTGTAGGCGTTCGGGAACAGCCGCCAGTCAATGATGGTTTCCGAAATCAGCATGAACAAAATCATGCCGACCAACACCAGCGGACGGATCCAATTATTTTTCATGCGGCACAATGCGCGGTCGAGTCCGTAAAGGTAGAGCAGCAAAAACGGAATCAGCGCGCCGAGCATCAACCGGCCCGACGTGAAATAGGGATGGGCGCTCGACGGATAAAAGCAGTCGTGAAAATCGTAAATGATGGACAGGAACCCCAAGAACGCCATCGCCGCGACGACACTGCCAAAGCCGAACCAAAGCGCCTGTCGTTGCGACGCGGTCGCGGAACGTGAAACCAGTGCGATTACCGCCACCCCGACGAAACCGACGGATGAAATGGCGTAAATCGCGTCCACGACCGGTGCCGCCAGCGGCTGGCGATGCCAGAGAAATTCGCCCTGCCAGAATGTTGCCAGGAGTCCCGACACAAAGGTCCACAAACCGTGCGGCGTGAAAATCGGATGATGCCACCATTCGCTGAATGGTTTGTACGTCCAGTTGAGAAATTGAATTTTCGCCGCCGTGCCAGTGAAATCGCCGAAATGGTATTTTGTCCACGCCAGCCAGGCAATCATCGGCAGGCCCGCGCACAGCACCAACGACGCCAACGCCGGTCCGGCGGCGCGCAATCTTCCCGACCTGGCCAGACATCCAATTTTGAACAGCATCACCAAGCCGGACACGGCCAGAAGGGGCAGGTTGCTGATTTTGGTCAGGAACGTCGCCGCGAGCGCCAGACCGGTGAGGGTTCCGAGCCGGACACCCGGAATTTCCGCGCGCAACAATCGCACCAGCAAAATGAACGCCGCGCCAAAAGCCAGCGGCGAGAGCACGTCATTTTGAATCGAATAAAACGCCGTTTGCGGAAAGAAGGCCAGCAGCGCCGGAACGCCGACCTTCAAAAACAAATTTTCCGGAAAGAACATTCGCGCCGCCACAAAACCCAGCCACACGCTCGCAACAACGAAAAAGATATTCAGGAACCGGATCCAATAGAGCAAAAAACCGTCGTGAAATCCGCACGCCTTCCCCCAATGCCACCACAAACCCGCCAGCGTGTAATAAAGCGGCGGCTGCGCGGCCTCGTGATTGGTCACGTTGTTCCACGACGCCTGCCAGGACAGCAACTTGGGCGCGATTTTCTCCATCGGCTGGGTCCACGGCGGCGGGAATTGTTCGATTGGAAAATTATTCGAGGCCCAGAGAAATTCGTGCGTGCCGTAAATTACAACATAAGGCGTCGCTTCCGCCGAAACCCGTTCCAGTGCGCGGGGGATGTGCCCTTGCGAGTATTTCACCGCCAGGTCAAAGTGGATTTGCTCGTCCACGTTGTTGAAGAACGGGAACGCGGCGGAAAAGACAAAAACGTGAACCGCGGCGAGCAGGCACAACAACCAGACGATGCTGCGCTCTTGCGATTCAGAAAATGTGGCGGGCGGATTGGAATCGGCGGCGTTCACACCATTTTGCATTGCGCGGTCAAATTAAAGCACGCGCGGCAAATCACAAGCCCGGCGCGGCAGAAAATCCGGAAGCGACGCGCGATTTTTGCAGGAAATTCGGGCGGGAATCGCCCGTCATTTGCACGGGGGAAATGCCAGATTGCGGAAATGGGCAATCTTGATTATAATGAGTGTATTCTTGGAAAAATGCCACAAATGAAAGAGAGCTTTATAATGTTCAACTCGATGTCCTGGCTCTCTAAACGGTTTCAAACGATGTCCCGGCTGAAACAAGCGCGTTTGCGGAGTCCTTCCGGAAATCAAATGGTCTTGCTGCTCAGCGGAGTGTTCATAAAACGTCAGCTCTGCGTGGCCTTGGCGGCGGGACTCGGCATTTTCGCAGGTGTGGCGGCGGCCCAGACCAACACAATCTTTGATGAGACGTATGATACCGCAAATACGCCCGCCGGCGCCAATGCGCTCGGTTGGTCTGGCGGGGGCGGATTGAGCAACATCGTGGTGACTTACGTTGACGGGGCAGGCGTCGGCAACACCCGGGCGCTCGTGATCCAGGCGGATTTTACACAAGCCTCTTCGGGTTACGTGGCTTATCAATATGCCAACCCGGCGGTTTCCGGGAATTCCAGCACCAACCTTGGTGATTACCAGCTCTCGTTTGACATCATGGTGAATAATTCCGGTTTAAGCGCAATCCAGTGCGTGCTGCAAAGTTGGGGAAATAATGATTATGGCGGTACGATGACGGCGACGCCGACCGGCTCCGTTCTGTTGGGAACCTACACGCCCGGCGCGTTCCAGCACATTTCGGTGAATTTGGCCGATGCCTCCACCTGGCCGGGGGCAAACGCTTTCAACCCTGCTGGTGGAACCTGGCAAATCCAGCTCCAGGTGAATGGCTGGAATGGCGCGGCGATACACACCAACGAGCAAGTGACCATTGATAATCTCACGCTGGTCATGACGTTCCCAACGTCGGCACAATGCACCGTCAATTGGAACGACGTGCATCAAAGCATTGATGGCTTTGGCGCCTCCTCGGCGTGGACGGCCCCGAGCCTGTCCGACAGCCAGGCCGACATGTTTTTCTCCACCAACAACGGCATCGGCCTTTCTTTGTTGCGCAATCGCATCGCGCCCGATGGAACCACGCTCGAACTGGTGACCATGCAGAAAGCCCAAGCTCGCGGCGCGCGCGTGTGGAGCACACCGTGGAGTCCGCCAGCGATTTACAAGGATACCAACTCGGTCAACGGCGGCGATTTTGTTTCGAGCACGGGCAACTATCAGGGTTATGCCAGTCAACTGGCCGCCTATGTAGCCAGCATGAAGAACAATGGGATTAATCTTTATGCCGTTTCGATTCAAAACGAGCCGGACCAGTGGACCGCCTACGAGTCCTGCCTGTGGACGGCGCAACAGTTTCATGATTTTCTTCCCTACCTTTACAGTGCCCTGGCCGCCAGCAATGTGGCTGCAACCAAAATCCTGATGCCGGAATACTCTCACTGGCAGTTTGACATCGCGACCAACGCCATGAATGACACGAACACGGCGGCGATGGTGGGCATTTTGGCCGGCCACAATTACGGCAGCACGGCCGCGCCCGTGAATAATTATGGCAAGGCCCTCTGGGAAACGGAAGTTTCCACGTTTGATGCCTTCGATGGCAGCATCACCAACGGCATTTATTGGGCGGGGCAGATTCATGCCTTCATGACGGTGGCGGAGGCGAATGCCTGGCATTACTGGTGGCTCATTCCGTATAATCCGAATGGCCCGGACAATCAGGCATTGACTGATACATCCGGCAATCCAACCAAGCGCATGTATGTGTTGGGCAATTACAGCCGCTTCGTACGCCCCGGTTATTACCGCATCGGAGTGACCAACACCACCAATTCCACCCTGGTCAGCGCTTACAAAGACCCCGCTTCCGGCAATTTTGCAATTGTGGCCGTCAATCCCAACAGCGGCTCGGTGACCCAGGTTTTTAACTTCACCGGCTTCACCGCCGGCACCGTGACTCCCTGGATTACTTCCGGCGCCCTTTCACTCGCGCAACAATCGGCGATTGCCGCTAATGGGGCTGCGTTCACAAACATTCTTCCGGCCCTGAGCGTTTCGACCTTTGTTGGACAAGTTGCTGCCCCGCCAACATTGGGGGTGGCGAAACAAGGCGGCAACATCATTCTCTCCTGGGCCACCAATGGCATGAGCTATTCGTTGGAATGCTCCACCAATCTCGCCTACGCGAACTGGAATCCCGTCTTGCCTTTGCCGGTCGCTGTCGGAAACCAGAACGTGGTAACCAACAGCATAACCAACGGAGCTGTCTTTTACCGGCTCCACTTAGCGCCAACGGACTAGAATCAGAACACAACCAATCGCCTCGGGCAATCGTGTCCGCTTTTTCAAATCACAACGCCTGTTCCAGAATTTCGGTTAATTCCTCCGGCGTGAGCGCAATCGGATTTGCCTTCATGCTGCTCGCGTTCGCCGCCTTTGTGACCAGGTCGGGGAAATGTTCGCGTTGAATGCCAAAGCTGCCGAGGCGCGGAACTCTCAAGTCGAGGACCAGTGCGCGAACCCATTTCACGCCGTCGTCGGCTTTGGCCTGCGAATCGCCGGTGAGCCACCACGCCGCCTCTTCGTAACGGTGCAACGCCGCACCCTGCGGATCACGCTGGCGCAGCGCCCGGAGATTCATCGCCATCACGTGCGGCAGCAACGCCGCGCAAATCGCGCCGTGCGGCACGGGAAAACTGCCGCCAATCGGCCCGGCGAGACCATGCACCGCGCCGAGACCGGCATTACTCAAAGCGAGCCCGCCGAACAGACTTGCCACCGCCATGTCTTCGCGCGCCGGTTTGTCCTGCCCCTTGCTGAACGCGATGCGCAACGACCGCGCCGCACGGCGGAGGCCTTCGACGCACAAACCGTCGGTCATCGGGTTCGCGCGATTGCAGACGAACGGCTCAATCAGTTGCGTCAGCGCGTCGAGCCCGGTGCTGGCGGTGAGCTCCGGCGGCAAAACACAAGTCAGTTCGGGGTCAACCAGAGCCACTTTTGCGAGCATCAACGGACTGCGCAGGCTGACTTTCACTTTGTGTTCGGGCGACGCCAGCACCGCGTTGCGTGTCACTTCCGCACCCGTGCCTGCCGTTGTCGGAATCGCGATGAACGGCGCCGACCATTTCGTCAACGCCTTGCCGCGCCCGATGATTTCGATATAATCCAGCAGTTCGCCGTCATTTGTCAGCATCGCGGCAATGGCCTTGGCCGCGTCCAGCGCACTGCCGCCGCCAAAACCAATCACGAGTTCGCAACGCTCTGCCTTCGCCAGCTTCGCTCCCTGCTCCACCGTTTCTAATTCCGGTTCACCGGCGACGGAAAAAGTTGTCGCGCTCGCGTCGGCAGATTTTAGATTGGCCAGGAGCCGTTCCGCGCGACGCGCGTCACGTCCGGTCACGACCAGTGCCCGCCGGCCAAAATCCCTGGCGATGGCGCCGGCATCATTGACTGCGCCCGCACCGAAGACGATTCGCGTGGCGCTGGCAAATTCAAAACGCATAAAAAATTCCGTTGGTAGGGACGCGCAGCCGCGCGTCCTGGTCCCGCAAAGCGGGATCGGCCCTATCATTTTTCGTCATCCGGGAAAATATTGTCGAACTTCACGCTGTGGCGTGGCTCGGCCATCATGGGCGCGACGGCGTCCCGCCAGACCGGGTAATGCTTCGTTTCCTTGTGCGCGGCGGCGGCCTTCGCATCGCGATATACTTCCACCAACACAAAGCGCGTCGGGTCATCCTGCTGCTGGACGACATCGAAGCGCACGATGCCCGGTTCTTTCAAGCTTTCGCGCGCGTTGGCGAACGTCGCCTCTTTGAAAGCCCCAACGCACTCCGGCTTGACGCGAACATGAACGTGAACCACAAGCATGTGCGACGAATAGGCGAAAACGGGAAAAAGCTCAAGCCCCGTCAACAACTAGAAAAATGACGGGGATGCCCAATCGAAACGGACTTGCAACAGTTTCAAAGTCTTGACTCGAAGCGGTAATCACCCGAACCGATTTCAAAGACCGCGCAGCCATTTTCCTCGCGGAGAAATTTCACGCCCCGGCTTGATGACGCAGGCTTGCCGCTTTCAGTCACGAGGGCGGATGATTGGGCCGGAACAAACACCGTCGCCACCGTGTTCGCCGGGATTGAAACCTTCAAGGTGAATTCGTCACCGCGGCGCTTCCAGTCGCTGACAATTTTTCCCCGGATGGAATTGAACCGCGCCCGGGTCCACGCAATGTCACCGACGAACTGCGGCTGGATGAGAATTTGTTTGAAGCCCGAGCCGCCGGGGTCATTCCGAATTCCAGCCAGATCGTGGTAAAACCATTCCATGATCTGGCCGAGCATGAAATGGTTCTGCGACGAACTGCGCCCGGCGTCCCATGCCTCAGTCAAACTCGTCGCGCCCTTTTTCAACTGACAACCGTAGCCGGGTTTTTCCGACTGGTTGTTCAGGTCAAAAATCACGTCCGAGCGTCCGCCGTCGGCGAGCGCGCGGAGCAGGTAGCGGTAGCCCACGTCACCGGCCGTGAGCGCATTGCCACGCGCGCGAACGTCGCCGACCACGGCGTCCAAAACGGCGGTGCGGTTGGTCGCGTCACAAAGGTCCATCACGAGGGGAATGGAATTGGCGCATTGCGAACCGGTGGCATAGACGCGGTTGGTCGGGTTGTAAAATGTGTCGTTGAACGCGGTGCGGATTTCGCCGGCAAGTTCGGAAAATGCGTTTGCGTCATTGGTTTTGCCGAGCCAAGCCGCCACCTGTGCCATGATTTGCACGTCCTGGAAATAAAAGGCGGTTGCGGTGAGCGCGATGGGCGTGAGCTGCGCCACGCCCGGCGCCCCCGGCCCGACGTCGTACCAGTCGCCGAGGCCGTAGTTGACGATGTGATTTGTCGCGCGGCCACCGAGGAAGCCGATGTAGCTTTTCATCGCGTCGTAATGACGGTGGAACAGTTCCAGGTCGCCGTCGAATTCGTATTGCTGCCACGGCACGAGAATGAACGCGCTGCCCCATTCGGGTGAATCGCCAAACCGGCCGCGCTCATTGTGGTTGGTCTGGCCCCGGTCCCGGAAGATGGCGTACTCCGGCGCGGTCGTGGGGACGAGGCCATTGGTCAACTGCGAATCGGCCATGTCGTTCATTTGCTTCGTAAAAAGTTGCGCGAGGTCGAATTCATAGCGCAGGGCCGGGCCGTTGAGGTGGTCCTGCTCCAGCCAGCCGCGCTTTTCGCGCTGCGGGCAGTCGGTCATCAGGCTCATCATGTTGCCGCGTTGCGCCCAGCGGACGAGCGCATGAATGCGATTGAACAAATCGTCGGAGCATTGGAATTCGCCCACCGGTTCGGAGGCGGACTGGATGACTACGCCGGCAATGGATTTGACGACGGGTAAATTGGTTTTGCCTTTGGGCGGCAGGCAGTCCACCTGCAAATAACGCGCGCCGCGGTAGAAAAATTTGGGGAACCAGGTTTCCGTACCCGTGCCTTTCAACGTGTAAGTCCAATAGCTTTTGCCGCCGCACGTTGTGTCGTCCAGACGGCCGTCGGGCTTCAACAATTCGGACGGGACGATGCGCACGACCGCGCCCGCCGGGCCTTTCACGGCGATGTGCGGCATCAACGCGGCGTTCTGGCCGAGGTCATAAATCCTCGCGCCGTTCGTGAGTTGGCGGGTGGAAATCGGTTTCAACACCTCAAACGCGCGAATGGGGGGCGCGGCGCAGGAAAGGCCGCACAGTTTTCCGCCCGGTCCGCCGGTGGTTTGCGCGGATTGCCATTTTGAGTCGTTGAAATTTGCCTGGTCCCACCCGCCTTCCACGAGCCGCGCATCAAAATCTTCGCCGCCGTAAATCGAGGAAAACGTGATGGAGCCCGGCGCAACGCGCCAGTTTTCGTCCGTGCCGATGATTTCGACCGAGCCGTCGGCGTATTCGAGCCGCAATTGCGCGATGGCCTGGAGCGGGCCAAAGGTGTAGGGAACAGGAACGAAGCGCTGGGGAGTGGTGTTATGCACGTCATACATCCCGCAACCCAGAAAAATTCCGGCGGCATTTTTCCCTTGGTGCAGGAACTTGGTGACGTCACGGGTGTCGTAGAGGCAGGTCCGGTCGTATTTCGACCAGCCAGGCGCAAGCAGATCGTCGCCGGCTTTTTTTCCGTTCAGCGACAATTCGTATTGGCCGAGGCCGCAGAGGTTCACGAGCGCTCGCTTGAGCCCGGGCTTCACGGTGAATTCGCGGCGCAGCAGCAACGTTTCAAAATTTGTGGCCGGTGCGGAAATCCATTTTGCCTGCCAATCCGAATCGGCAAGAACACCCATCGTCCATGTCGCCGGCTGGCTCCACGCGGAAACCTTTCCGCCGGCGTCCCAGGCGCGGACCTTCCAAAAAACCTGCTGCGCGGATTTCAGTTTCCTGCCACCGTAGGAAACCTGAATCGTTTCGCCGGAATCAACCTTTCCGCTGTCCCACAAATCACCGTCGTCCTCTGCCAGATTTTTCCCGGACGATGCGACGAGGATTTGATACGCCATCTGCTTCTGGCCGCGTTCCCGGCTTTCCAATTTCCAAAACAACCGCGGATTTGGCGAGTCCACGACGAGCGGGTTCACGGCATAATCGCAGCTCAAACCGCCAACGGTCACGGTCGCCAAACTCTGGGAACTCATCGCCAGCAAAAAACCGGCGGCAAACAGCATGCACCTGCGTTGTGCCTTGCTCCGGTCAAATGGGGTCAACATGCGGAGCATGAGCTTAAGCCATCTTCGTTCGTGAACACAAGTATTCAAGTATTCCGGGCCGCGCAATTTGCATTGAACCCGCGCGATGATCTTTCCACACTTGCCAAACTATGGGCGCGCAATGGAAACAGGCCGGGCGCGAAATCAACGCGCAGAAAAAAGGCCAGATGGTTGCCAAACTGGTCCGCGAAATCATGGTCGCGGCCAAACTCGGCGGTCCTGACTCCGACCTTAATCCGCGCCTCTTCGCTGCCGTCGAAAAAGCCAAAAAAGCTTCCGTTTACAGGGACACCATTGAACGCGCCATCAAAAAAGGCGCCGGGCTTGACACGGAAAAGGTCAATTACGAAACCATCGTCTATGAAGGTTTCGCCCCCCACAAGGTGCCGGTCATCGTTGAATGTCTCACCGACAGCCGCAACCGCACCGCGCCGGAAATCCGCAATTTGTTCAAGGCCGGCTCGCTCGGCCAGCCCGGCAGTGTGGCGTTTTTCTTCAATCACCTCGGCGTGGTCGAAGCCACCCATCCCGATGCCAATCGCGACGCGGAAGCCGACGCCATTGAAGCCGGCGCGCAGGAAATTGAACCGCTGGAAGCCGAGGAAGTTCCCGCCGGACAGAAGGGCGCGCGGTTTTTGACGGAAATCAAGGATCTCGATCACGTTTCCAAGGCGTTGAAAGCCGCCGGCTGGAACGTCATCGCCTCGGAAATCCGTTATCTCGCCAAGAATTTTGTCGAAGTCGGCGAGGCTGCCCGCAAGGACGTCATGGATTTCCTGAACGCGCTGGACGACCACGACGACGTGCATCGCGTCTATGCGGCGATGAGATAAACCCGAATTCCGAAGTCGAAGTCGAGTGCGGCGCAGCCGCACAGGGAGCGCACGCCGCTGGCGTGCGGTTTTCGGCGGCTCGCCGAAAATCTCGTCCCACAAACTTTCTCGCGCCCAAATCGGACAAAGAATGTGAGACGAAGGTTTGGGCGAGCCGCCCAAACCGGCACGCGGGCCGCGTGCGCTACCATTCCTATTTCGGAGTTTGGGATAAATCGGGGAAGTTTGTCCCGGCACCTCGTTTGGCCTCTCATTAACACCGCGGCTTCAGCCCGGTGCGGAACGGTATGGAACGACGTCGAATCGTTTCAACGGTTTGCCATGCTGCGCCGAAGCCGTTGAAACGGCTCCGTCTTTACCCCCGCCAGAAATCGCCGGGCTGAAGCCACGGTGCTAATGTGACGGGCCGTTCAGGGGATAAAATAGCCGGCTTAAAGACTGAAAAACTTCAAGACCTGCAATTCGCCCCGGAAGTGGAGCAGGATTTCATTTCCCTGCACTTCGATTTGCACCGGATGACGGGACTGCGGGTAATCCCACATCACGTGTCCATCGGACGGGCTCAGCCGGTACAAATCAAAATACAAAACCGGATCTTCGCCCGGAGTGATCAAGGGGTTCTTCGCGGCGCGCGCGGCGTAAATAAATTTCCCGGAAAGGAAGCATTTGTCCCCGATGCCCTCGTTGCGCCACAGCACCCGGCCGGTTGTGGCCTCCACTTTCAGAATCACGGGGTCCACCTTTGAGGATAAATTAAACTGCTGGGAAAATTGAATGGCGTCCGGGCTGGCCGTCGTGCTGGTCACGTAAAGGTGCCCCTGGCCGTCCAGTTGCACCTGGGAAATGCCGACGCTGGTGAGCCGCCAATGCACCTGGCCGGTCGCCGCATCGAAACTGGTCAGCATTCCCCGGTCAAAAACATACAGGGTGTTGTCCGATTCAACGCACGGCGGATCAGCTTCCGTGGCGAAATCCTCCAAATAATGAGGCGGGATGGAGTACGTGAGGCTGGCCGTCCAAAGATTCTTGTTGTTCTTGTCGAAAACATGAATGGAATTCCCCGCCACCAATACATCCCGGATTTTGAGCGCGAAAAACGAGGGAGAGCCGATGACTTCACCTGTCCAATCCGGGGCGGTGCTGGCCGGCCACCGGCGTAAGGTGACCTGGTATCGGCTGGCATCTTCCTCTTCCACGCCGCCGGTCTGGTCCCGGTGCAGGTCGTTGATCATCTGTTCGGAAGCTTCCATGCTTTGACCGGAGGTGAGATTGTCTTCGACCAGGGATTTTTTCTGGGCCTTCATTGCCTGATGGGTAATCGTCTTGCGCTCGATTAAATCCACTTTCATCTGCACGACATTGGCTCCGTCAGGCACAAACTTGTCGCCCCAGCTTGTCCTTTCCCTGGCCTGGGCGGCGTTCGCCAGCTTCGCCAACGTCGCGTAGCCCGCGCTGTTGGTGGATAACGCAGTGGTGGATGATTGCGGCTGGCTCTGGGATGGCGATGCCACGGCGGCACCGGATTCAATCGGTACGGTTTGAACCGTGCCATTGGGAAACGCTATGCGGGTGATGGTTTCGCGCCCGGATTCATCGGAGGAAATCACCGTCATGCCACTGTCGCTTTGCGCCATGCCGAAGAACGGCGGGTTCAACGGTATTTCCTGTTTGCTGGTGCCGCTGCGCCGGTCGTACTGCGCGAGGTGGCCCGGAAACAAAATCCAAAGATCGTTCGCCGTGGCGATGACGTGCGGCTCGGGATAAAGTCGGGCGGGTTCCTCGATTTCGCCCCGGGCGGCATTCAACGGGACCGGCGCGGGGATTCCCGAATTCAAGGCGACCGACCATAGTTGCCTTTGTTCCGCCAAATCGAACAAGGTCATTTGGTTTGCCTTGATTGAAAGCACCTGGTTTGGAACCAGGAATTGATAGAACCGCGCCCGGTCGCCGTGGGGAAGTTTCTCCGAATAAATGACGCGCGGATGCGAGCCGAAAAATGTGTACCAGCTCCATGCGCCCACAAGAACGACCACCAGGAAAACGGCGGCCCGCAAGATCAACGCGCCCACCCAGGCAACTCTGGCCTCGATGACCGCCCGCTGCTTTGCATAAACCGGCAAGTCCATCCCGGTCTGTTCCGCACGCTTCCGGCAATAAGTCGAACAAACATAACCGTACTGTTCCATGCACTCGCCGCAAATGGGTTTGCCGCAAACACGGCAGGTTTCTGTTGCCGGATTCTTCGGGTGCCGGGGACAAAAGGGCACGGATGCGGCGGCAACTGGGGCGACGGCAGCTTGCGGGACCGGCGCTGGGGCGACGGCAACCGGCGGCACCGGGGTCGGGGCCGCGGTCGCGGCGAGTTTCTGGCGAATCACCTCGTTGGCCAGATCGGTTCCATCCGCGCCGCAACCGGGACAATTGACCCGCACCGGCATCCGGCCGTTCACCGGCTCGACATCGAACGCAAACCGCGTTCCGCACCCGCACTGAACTTTGACTTCCATGACTAGGGTTTCGGGTTCAGTAAAATGACGTTGGTCGCCTGCGGCAGGGGAAATGCCAGCCGGGCGGGAGTGGTTTGGACGTTGCCGTCGCAAAAAAGAAAATTGCCGCCGAACTTGTTGTGATTGTTGCCCGGCTTTTTGCCGTCGGGGGAAAAAACAATCTGCCCCGGCATTTTGGGCGCGGTGTCCACCTGCGCATCGGAAACGAGCGGCGCCTCCGAACCATCTTGGAGCGTCCGCCCCATGTAATCGGCGTAACTGATTTTTCTGTCCGCAAAGGGCTGGGCATCCGGCAACGGCTTGTCCTTGCCGCCCGGACAAATGAAAAATTCCGACCCGGTCGTGTATTTCGGCACGAGCAGGCTCAATGGCGCTTCCGAGGTTTGTGCGCCGGGAACGGCCGGGAGCGCCCCGTTGTTGTCCTGCGAAAAAGTCATCAACGCGGCGTAGATGCTTTGCAGATGGCCCTGGCATTCCGCCAGTTTTTTCTCCTGATAACTTTTCGAGCCGGAACTGAGGAAAAGCGTGAACACGATGAAAATAATTACGGCCACGAGAAACAATTCAAGCAACGAAAACCCCGCGGCGGAGAATCGCGCAACCGGACGCCTGGTCTGTTCAATCATAATTCGTGTGTGGCAGCGGACCCACAACGTGGCAACAGTTTCTTTGACGTTTTCCAACGTCCGCCGTTGAAAAACGGAATAACTCGTTTGCAGCTTCGCGCTTCCAGCTTGCTTGAAGCGGTCGCAAATTGCGACCACCTTATTCTAATTCTTCGCCCTGCGAATTGACTCAAGTTAAACATTACCAAAGAAAGGAAGGGGGGTGCGGGGGGAAGGAATCGTTGACTCATAATTCTGCTTACCGGCAGGAAAGCCAGAATTATGGGCAGCAAATCAAAGAAAGAATA
>Ga0208937_1000044_pt1 | contig 123320 bp, 92 predicted proteins | sample June2015DPH_11_5_FD_184705 | JGI IMG/M metagenome (GOLD analysis project Ga0208937, IMG submission 184705) | Peatland microbial communities from SPRUCE experiment site at the Marcell Experimental Forest, Minnesota, USA - June2015DPH_11_40... | ecosystem: Environmental > Terrestrial > Soil >... | reverse complement strand
TCCGAACGACGAATCTCGTCTTGGAGTCCCAGAACCATGGTGGCCGCATCGGCGATGGTAAGTGGTTTCATGACTCCATGAAACCACACTTTCTCACGATGCGCAATTATTTATGACGTTCTGTATAGTTTCCTCACGGGACTCCTCCTCGACACTGGCCAGCACCTCGCCATGCTCAGTAAACTTGATGGCGTTGCCGATCAAATTGACCATGATTTGCCGCAGGCGAGCGGGGTCCCCCGTCAGATAGACGGGGATGCCTGGTGGGATGCGGCTGACCAGCTCCAATCCTTTCTGGTGCGCCCGCACCGCGAGAGACTTGAGCGTGTCATCCAGACAGTTTTCTATGTTAAAGACGATCTGGTCCAGATCGAGTTTCCTGGCTTCGATCTTGGAAAAGTCGAGAATATCGTTAATGACCCCCATCAACGACTCGGCGGAGACCTTGACCCAATTGAGGTACTCGCGCTGCTCATGAGTGAGCTCGGTGTCCAGCGCGAGTTCCGTCATGCCGATCACTCCATTCATGGGAGTCCGGATCTCGTGGCTCATGTTGGCCAAGAACTCGCTTTTGGCGCGGTTGGCAGCCTCCGCCCTATCTCTGGCTTCGACCAATTGGGCGTTTATGTGAGTCAGCTCGGCGGTGCGCGCCATAACCTGTTCTTCCAGATTCTCCCGATGTCTCTGAAGCTCTTGATCTCGCCCCTGGATCTGAGCCAGCATTTCATTGAATCCGTCGATCAACCGCCCCACCTCGTCGTCGCTCTGCTTGACGACACGGACGGTATAGTCCTTCTCGATTGAGACCATCCGCGCGGTGTGGGCAAGCTGCAAGATGGGCTTTGAGATCACCCCCTGCAGTTTGGAGGAAAGCAGGAACGCGAACAGTGAAGTACCAAGCAGAACGATCGCCACAATGCCGGCAAATCGCGTGAGGCGCGCTTGGATTTCCTTCAAGTCCGACTCGAGGTAAACGGTTCCGACGAGCTGATCGTAGAGCATAATGCGATGAAAGAGGATCAGACGGTCAGAGGTCAACCTGCTCCCGCCGGGTTCGGGCGGGGGCACCACAAATGGTGAGCTCAGGTCGGCCCGTCGATAGATGGCGAAGGGCTTGCCGTCGGTCGAATAGATGCAAGCGGTCAGGATGTGCGGCTTGGCCTTTAGTGCCGAGAGGAGCTCCCTGGCCGCCTTCTGATCGCCGAAGGTCAGCGCCGCAGTGCTGTTCGACCCGAGGATCTCCGCGAGAGTTTCAAGGTCCCGCCGCATCGAGCCTCCGAAGGCGACAAGGTCATACGCGAGGAATGCAGCGCAGGCCAGAATCAATGCGGCCCCGACCGTCACCATGATGATGACTTGGAGCTTGCGCTGCAGGGAAGAATTCAAGTTCTTGAACATCGCTTATTTACAACCTGCCGTCGGCCTTCCCGCATTGAACGAGCGACCGCTGTTGGGCCTCCCCTTAGATCCCCGCGAAACCTTGGGGTCACGCCTGTCGCTGCCAACATCGCGAGTCTCGTTTAGGAGGCCTGAAATCCGGGTCGAGATGTTCGAGCCTAGCCTTTTCAGCCACACCGACCGGTCGTGCCAACTCGTCAATAGATGATTCATACCGCGCTGCATCACTCCCACACAACCTTCGCCAGACTCAAGAGTTTCGAGCTGACCTTTAGATTTGCCAGGTCGGCCGCGCCCACATTGATCTCAAACCGCACCTTGCTGTCTTCGATGAGAAAATCGATGATGCACCCCTGTTTGGCATCACCCGGGGTGTCGCCCACGGTAAGCACGCTGGCTCCTTTCAAACCCTCCAGGATAGAACGTACCTTCCTCCGTTCCGACGAACTAACAAAAAGGACCTGGCAACTCCTTGCCTCTTGAACGTTCGAAACGTGCCGAACCTCAAACGCCTTGCCATTAAGGTTCTTCCCTTTCACCACCTCTTCGAGAGCGTGGTCGAAAGGATCCTCGCCCATAACGCACACCATCAGGGAGTCTCCGTTACCTCTGGAAATTCCAGCGGGCCACTCGATGAATTTTGTGAAGTTGTACAGGAATGCGGCCTTGACCTGATACTCGCCGGGCCCCTGGGCACTTGCCGAGACAGCACCCAAATTGCCTATTCCGGCCAGGCCTATAAGGACGAAGACGACACCCGGAAAACGCCCGCGAGGCCCCACCCACCGGTGGAAGGAAATCCCTCCGCCAGCGCTGGGCTGGGCTGCCGTTTCCGTGTTGCCGGAGCGAGCCTCGTTGCTTAGTGCTGCCATGAAATTACCGCGCAAACGCGTGGTCGCTTCAACCGCGATGCGACCCGTCCGCGATTTCAATCTTGAATAGCCCGGGAGCGGATCGCGCCAAACTGCGCAACTCGTACGCGGGAATCGTAGTTCCTGTCCTGTTGCCGAACACCGATTTTGACAATCGAGTCATCGAATCCGCCATCGGGACTGTTTAAAGCCGGTTTCAACCGGGCGTGTTTGCAGCGCCACCTGGGAGAAAGGCTTCTTTCTCCTGTTCTTTGACCTTCCTCATGGCGAACGCCCTCCAAACCACCAACGAATCTCTCCAAAGACGCTTCGCTGGATCTGGGTTGATATGATCAGGGTCTCGTCAGCGAACTCGATGTGCCGAGGCTGGAGGAGGTTCTGGCCCACCACACTCAGCTCCCAGGAGCGGGCAGGGCGCCAGCCAAGGCGTGCATCAACGCGCGCGTGGTCTGAAACACCCAGGGCGCTGAGGCGCCCGACGTAGTAGAGTCCGCTGTCAAACTCAAAATGCTGGGGCAGATCAATGCTGGAGCGGATTTGAAACTGATGTCGCGGGGAATTGCCCACGGCCAGCGGAGAATTTGTGTCCAGGCTCCCCGGGTCAGCGTGTAGGTTCATCTTGAGCCACGCATATCCAGGACTCACCTTCCACCACCTCGACACACTCAAGGTCGAACTGACTTCCGCGCCGTAAGTACTGCCGTGCATCTTGTTCATGGTCACTTGAGGAATTACCAGGTGCAGGGGAGGGGGGCTCGATTCGAGGAAGGGTTCAACAGGCTCATAGGTCCGGAGGCGATCATAGATGTTATAAAAGGCCGAGAAGTCCGCGGAGACACGGCGGCTTGCCTGGGCACGATACCCCACCTCATAGGCAAGAAGTTCTTCAGACTGGAAGTGAGGATTACCGAACACACTCACCAAGGTAGGAACCCCATCGGGACCAGGCATTGCCGTTTCGTTGAACCGGAGAGCAATATCCTCAAGGGTAGGCTGCCGGATGGCACGGGATATCGCTGCCCAGGCGGCCTGGCGGTTGCTGGGGGACCACAGTAGGCGTGCGCCGGGTTCATACTCGAAGCCCGTGTAACTATTGTGCTCGAACTTTGAACCGAGCGTCAGCCAGAGGGGGTTCGAGAGGCGAATTTCATCCTGAACGAAAGAGCTGAATAAGTCATCAGACCTTCCCGCAGGGATCATGGCGATCGAGTAGCCCGGTCGCACGTAAAGTGAATCGCGCCGGTAGCCGAGTCCCCACACCAAGTCCTGTCGAGAGCCGACCGCCAGATGGTATTTGAAGTCGAGATCAAAGGTGTCGCGATCCTCATGCCCGCCGTACTGTGTGCCGCGCACTCCGTCGTAGTAGATCTGCACCGACGCATCCGACCTGTCCGAGAACTTATGGCCCCAGCGCCCCAAGATACTTCCGCCCTGGGCGGAAACCAACTCGTTGAAGACGGCTTGAAAGGGCGGAGCAAGTGATACAAAGCTATCGACTGTGTCTCCTTCGTTACTTCTGTAAAAGTCGCCTTCCACCGTCAGAGCGTCTTTCCCCGTCAGGTCCCAATCAGACCGGAAGCCTTCATGCGACATGTGCCAGCCGTCCGCCGCACGGGCGCCGGAGGGGAGAACCAGGCTGCTGTTATTGAGATATTGCCCGAAGGCACGAAAGAAACCGTGGCCACGAAGCTTACCGCCGTATTGGACGAGCCCCTGAGCGGTGGTGATGGACCCGCTTCCTGCCTTAACTAGGCTGCCTTGAGTAGACTTGGCGCTCTTCAGGATGATATTGATGACGCCATTCATCGCGTTGGCGCCCCAAACGGTGGCGCCCGGGCCGCGAATCACTTCGATGCGATCGATGTCTTCAAGCGGCACATCCCGCAAGTCCCAGAAGACACCTCCAAATGTCGGTTCGTAGACACTGCGGCCATCAATCATCACCAATAGTTTGTTGGCCAAGTTATCGTTGAAACCGCGGGCACTGATCGCCCAGGTGTTCCCGTCCACCTGCGCCACGTCCATGCCCGGCACCATGCGTAGAAGGTCCGGGATATTCCTGGCGCCCGATCGGCGAATGTCTTCCTGCGTGATTACGAAAATCGCCGCTGCCACCCGGGCTAACTTCTGTTCCTTCTTGGAAACACTCGTCACCTCGATGTTCATCAGTTGCTCGAGGCTGGCTTGCGAAAGGTCGGTCTGCGCCCTGGCCCCGGTGGGGAGTCCGAATACAAGAAATGCACAAAGGTATCCCCAGATTCTGTCCCTTGGGCGAACCGGGCAGCCTTTCTGGCATGTGTTTATGTCCATAACAACCCTCTTCAGGGCGAATCCTCCTTGAACCACCAACGAATCTCTCCAAAGACGCTCCGCGGAATCTGAGTGGATTGGAGGACGCCGTTGTAATCGACAAACTCCAGGTGCCGAGGCTCGAGGAGGTTTTGGCCTACAACACTCAGCTCCCAGGAGCGGGCAGGGCGCCAGCCAAGGCGTGCATCGACGCGCGCGTGGTTTGAAACACCCAGAGCGCTGAGGCGCCCGACGTAGTAGAGACCGCTGTCAAACTCAAAATGCTGGGGCAGATCAATGCGGGAGCGGATTTGAAACTGATGTCGTGGGGACATGCCCACGGCCTGCGGAGAATTTGTATCCAGGCTCCCCGGCTCAGTGTGTAGGTTCATCTTGAGCCACGCATATCCGGGACTCACCTTCCACCACCTCGACACACTCAAGGTCGAACTGACTTCCGCGCCGTAAGTACTGCCGTGCATCTTGTTCATGGTCACTTGAGGAATTACCAGGTGCAGAGGAGAGGGACTCGATTCGAGGAAGGGTTCACCAGGCTCATAGGTCCGGAGGTGATCATAGACATTGTAAAAGGCGGAGAGGTCGCCGGAAATGCGGCGGTTTGCCTGGGCCCGATATCCTGCTTCATAAGCCAGAAGCTCTTCGGATTTAAAGTTGGGATTGCCGAACGCACTCACGAGGGAGACAAGTCCGTCGGGGCCAGGAAACGCCGCCTCGTTGTAACGGACTGCGACATCCTCGAGAGTAGGTTGCCGGATGGCGCGGGATATCGCCGCCCAGGCGGCTTGGCGGTTGCTGGGGGACCACAGTAGGCGTACGCCGGGTTCATACTCGAAGCCCGTGTAAGCATTGTGCTCAAATTTCGAACCGAGCGTCAGCCAAAGGGAATCTGAGAGGCGGACTTCGTCCTGGACGAAAGAATTGAGGAGCTGATCGTCGCTGGCGGGAGGGATCATGGAGATCGAGTAGCCCGGTCGCACGTAAAATGAATCGCGCCGGTAGCCGAACCCCCACACCAGGTCCTGGCGGGACCCGACAGCCAAATGATGTTTGAAGTCGAAATCCAAAGTGTCACGATCCTCGTGAAGGCCGTACTGCTGACGGCGCCCACCGTCGTAATACATCTGGAGCGCCGTCTCGGATCGGTCTGAAAACCTATGGTCCCAACGTCCCAGAATGTTCCCGCCCCGAGCAAAAATGCGCTCGTTGAAAGTCGCTCCGAAGGGAGGGGTAAGTGACAGGAAGGTGGTTAGAGTTTCGCCTTCGTCACTGTTGTAGAAGTCTCCTTCCACGGTGAGAGAGTCTTTCCCCGTCAGGTCCCAATCAGATCGGAAGCCTCCGTGCGACATGTGCCAGCCGTCCGCCGCACGGTCGCCGGAGGGGAAAGTCAAGCTGCTGTCGTTTGAATACTTCCCAAAGGCCCGAAAGAAACCGTGGCCACGAAGCTTTCCTCCGTATTGGACGAGCCCCTGAGCGGTGGTGCTGGACCCGCTTCCTGCCTTAAGCAGGCTGCCTTGAGTGGACTTGGCGCGTTTCAGGATGATATTGATGACGCCATTCATCGCGTTGGCGCCCCAGATCGTGGCGCCCGGACCGCGAATCACCTCGATGCGATCGATGTCTTCGAGCGGCACGTCCTGCAAGTCCCAGAGGACACCTCCGAAGGCGGGGTCGTAGACACTGCGGCCATCGATCATCACCAGCAGTTTGTTGGCATAGAGGTCGTTGAACCCCCGGGCACTGACCGCCCAGGTGTTCGCGTCCACCTGCGCCACGTCCATGCCCGGCACCATGCGTAGAAGGTCCGGGATATTCCTGGCACCCGACCGGCGGATGTCCTCCTGGGTGATTACAGAAATCGCCGCCGCCACCCGAGACAACTTCTGTTCCTTCTTGGAAACACTCGTCACCTCGATACTCATCAGTTGCTCGAGGCTGGCTTGCGAAAGGTCGGTCTGCGCCCAGGTCTGGGGTGGCATTCCGAGCACCAGGAATGAACAGAGGGGCAGCCAAATTATCTTCATCATACGAACGGACATGGCTGCGCCCTTTTGACTCATGGACATAGAATCTCTTTATGTCTATCGGCACTCGACCTAACTCGTATGAGCCTGGATTCTCCCTTTGCTGATCCGCCGGGCGACTTCTACCCGAATTCAGAAGTTCAAAAACTCAAAACTGCCTAAGTAGTGTCGTGACAATGAGCTGTCTTGTGAAAATCAAACCTCGCGCAAGTTGGACTCGTGCAATGTAACTTACTGAAATCGTACGGGTTATCCCTTAAATATTACAGATTTGCGCTAATTCCTTTGCGTTCAACTTACGATTTCAGGTTCTTGGATTTCTCACCCTTAGCGCTATGCGGGCTCTACCGCGATGCAGACTCGCCGAGGGTCAGGACCTGGTGGGAAGAGACCAATGCGGGGGTCTTACTCCCGATTGACGCGGTCTTTATCCCGGACGTAACATCGGCATGTGGGAGCCCAGGAGAAATCACGACTTCTCGCCCCGCACCTCTGCCCTTTCTGCGTGCTGCTGCTGTTCACCCTGGTTTCCATAGGCGCCGATGAGCTCAGCAAGAGCTTTGATTATTCCGAGCGGATGTGTTCAGCAGCAGGAAAAATGAGAGGTTATCGAACTCTTCGAGTCATGGTGGCTGCCTTACAAGATGCTCAACGTCTATCGCTATGGAAAAACATCATGTCAGCCTTCTATTCAACGTTAAAGATCAGCCCTTTATTCATCCGCCTGCCGTTCATTGTGTGGGTCTTCGGCGTCACACTCCTGCTGCTAGCATCGCCAAGGCATGCCCTAACTCAACCCAGCTTTATGGATAATTTCAGAAAAGTTATGGATCGCCCTGGTGATCTCACCCGGCCGCTTCAGCAGGCAAGGCTGGCGTAGGACTTACCCAGCGCGCTCGAAAGCCTACCGGCGATGCTGCGCAATTCCGGAATCGAGGTTGTTTCAGAGACGCCGGGAACGGAGGTCCGCCTGGGAGCCAAAATGGTGCCGGTGGAAGGGCAGGTGTGGTGGAAACACTTCAAGGGAACGAAGCAGCGCCCGTGGATCGATGTGATTGAGTTCAAAGACGAAGAATCCGCGAAGCGAATCTTTGACCAGCGCGGGCAGTGGCACAGTGGGGCGAAGTTCCCGGACTATTTCGTGTTCACGACCCTGTGAGTTCCAAATGGGCTTGGCTCGGCGTTCGAGCCTACTCCTGCCGCAGGACGGTGTTGGGATCGACCCGCGAGGCCCGGCGTGCGGGGATATACGCGCCCAGAGCGGCCATGGCCAGAAGGGCGATGGTGACCAGCGCGACGAGAGGCAAATTGAAACCGTGCCCTTCCGCCAACGCGGCTATGGGTTTAGCCGCGGCAAGACTCAGGGCCAAGCCGATGACGACTCCACTGCCGGCCAAAATCATCCCCTGCTTCAGCACCATCCCGACCACGGCGGCTGGGTCCGCCCCCACTGCCATGCGGATTCCGATCTCGCGCTGCCGCAAGCTTACGGAGTAGGTCATCAACCCATAGAGCCCGACCAAAGCCAGCACCAGTCCCAGCACCCCGAGCCCGGCCATGGCTTCGACAAACAGACCGAGCGTCTTATGGGCGCGCACGTCGAAGAATTCCTCCATGGTCCGGACGCCATAAATCGGCTGGCGCGAGTCCAGCGATCGCACCAGGTCGCGCAGCGGCCCGGCCAATCCGGCCGAAGGTCCCTCGGTTTCGAGCATCAGGGTCATCGCTGCGGTGGGGTTCTGAGCCAGCGGCAGGTAAAGGTATTCCATCGGCGGTTCGATCGGGAAAAAGTACTTACCCTGCTTCGCTACCCCGACGATCTCGGCGAACGGTCCCTCCGCGCTATTCAATCGCAGCCGTTTTCCGATCGCGTCTTGATTCGGATAGTACTTGTGGGCGAACAGCTCGTTGACGATCACCACGGGCGCGGAATCCGCCCGATCCGTCACTGCAAATTCGCGGCCCTCCACCAGGGGCACGCCGAGGGTGCGGAAGTAGCCGTCGCTGACGGTGTTCGAAAACACACTGACCGCCTCGGTTCCGGTGGGCAATTGGACACCCTCGGGGATGACCCGGATCGCAGGTGACGCCGGGACTATGGGCATTGCCTGTGCCAGAGCTGCCGACTTCACACCCGGCAGAGTACGCGCCCGCTCCTGCAATCGCCGGTAGAATTCGTTCGCTTGCTCCGTCGAGTCCCGAGCCAGAGTGGGGTTAAAGCTGGCCATGAGAATGTGGTCCGTACGGAAGCCGGCCGGGGAGGAGAGAAGGTTCCCCGCCCCGCGATATGCTTGGGTTGCGACCACCAGCAACAGGAGCGAACCCGCCACCTGCGCCATCACCAGCGCGTTCCTTCCCAGGAATCGGCCCCGCTTGCCGGGAGCAGCCCCTCCGGCCTTTAAGGCGGGAACCAAGTTAGCCCGGGTGCTTTGCAGCGCTGGAGCCAGTCCAAACAGGACGGCGCTCGCCACGGAAATCAACAGCGCGAACAGCAGTACTTGAGGGTCGAGTTTCACATCGATCATGAGGGGAACGTCGATGGGGATGCGGATTTGTGAAAACCGATTCGCACTCGCTTGCGCCAGAAGGAGCCCCAGCGCTCCACCCAGGATGGAGATCACCAGGCTCTCCGTCAACAGTTGGCGGATCAGCCGGGCCCGCCCCGCTCCCATGGCCAGCCGCACAGCGATCTCTCGCGCCCGGGCGGAGGCTCGGCTCAGCATGAGGTTCATCACGTTCGCGCAAGCGATCAGCAGCACCACTCCGGCCAGCCCCGACAGGAAAAGGAAAAGCGTTACGGCAGGCGCAATCTTCGTGGATTGCCGGTAGGTCATAACCACCAACGAGCAGGTGCGGTTCGTCTTCGGGTATGCCTGGGCGAGTTGCTGGCCAATCACCCTGGTCTCGGTGGTGGCTTGCCCAAATCGGATTCCCGGCTTCAGTCGTCCCATGACCGTCAGCACTCGAAGTCCGCGCGTTTCGAGTTCATTCTGCCCGGACCCGCCGGCCAGCGCGGGCTGCATCGCCAGGGGGACATACAGGTCGGCGCGCATCCAGGCATTCGGCCCCGTGAACGACTCCTGTGCTACACCCACCACCGTAAAGGGGAGGCTGTTGAGGAAGATGCTTCGACCCACGACGCCAGGGTCCGAGGCAAACTCGGTTTCCCAAAGAACGTGGCTGAGGACGACCACCGCATCACGCCCCGGCACTTTGTCCTCGTCGGGACGGAAGTTCCGCCCAAGGTCCGGGCGCACGCCCAACACGTCAAAGAAATTGCCGCTCACCAGCGCCCCGAACTTCATCTGGGGTTGCGCCGCTTGATCTGGGGCGAAGCCAAACTGGAGGTATTGTGAGGCGGTTAAACCGGCGAAGGAATTGCTCTTCTTCTGGAAATCCTCGAAATCCGGGTTGGACAAACCGGAGTATTGGAAGATGTTTCCGATGCTTTCGCCGCGGAATTGCGACTGGACCACCATGATGGCCGAAGGGTCAGTCACGGCCAAGCGCGGAAGTAGAACATAGTCCGCCAGACTGAAGATAGCCGTGTTGGCCCCAATCCCCAAAGCCATCGAAATGATCGCGACTAGAGCGAACCCGGGATTGCGTTCCAGCATGCGCAAGGCGTAGCGCAGGTCGTGCATCATGATTCCTGCTCCTCTTGCACTGGGAACAGAGCACGTAGGGTGCCAAGCGACATGGCCTGTATCTTATTGACAATGCGCAATCTACCTGAAATTGCGCGGGCGGTGGCTGTCCGCTTTTGGGACGGAGGTGCGCGAAAATGAGACTGCGAGGAACGATTCCAAACTCGCTGCCCGACTCAGACGCCCGCGGGGCGGCGCACTCGGAAGCGATCCACTTATGGTTGTGTAACTTGCATACCGAAATGTGCTGCTACCCGGATAGTGGGCGGCCACTCGCCCGGAATCTCCAGCAGCGCTGCGGAATCTCCAAGAGAGCGGTTTTGAACTGAAACTCTAAAGTGGACAGCTTCGTCTCAGCCCATATATGGCAAGACGACCATCTGGAAAGGGGTTGGGATGGGACTTAGGAACGTTGGATTGCATGTGGCAGCCCTCGTGGTGCTGTCGTTACTGTTATTTTCCCCGAGCCGGTTGCTGGCCCAAATCCCTTCCGGCACGCTTCGTGGCCAAGTGTCAGATCCCTCCGGCGCCGCCGTGCCGGGCGCCAGCGTAGAGGCGGTCTCTTCCTCCGGGCAAACCAGTTCCGGGGTTGCGACGAACGAGGGGAGCTATGAGATCCGGGGACTCGCGCCGGGCAAGTACGCGGTGCGAGCTCAGGCCAAGGGCTTCGCTGTTTTTGAGCAGCAGAGCGTGGAAATTGTCGCCGGCCAAGGCCGAAAGCTTGATATCACGCTCCAAATCGCCGAGGAGAAGGAGCAAGTCACCGTCTCGGACCAAACGACGAAGGTTAGCGTCGCCCCAGAGGAGAGCGCCACTTCCCTCGTGATCAAGGGGGAGGACCTGCAGGCACTCTCGGATGACCCCGATGAATTGCAGTCCGAACTGGAAGCGCTGGCGGGGCCGGCGGCGGGGCCCAATGGGGGCCAGATCTATGTGGATGGCTTCACGGCCGGGCAGCTTCCCCCCAAGGCGGATATTCTTGAAATCAGGATCAACCACAATCCTTTCTCCGCCGAATATGACAAGTTGGGCTATGGCCGTATTGAAATCACCACCCGCCCAGGAGCGAGCCAGTTGCACGGCCAGGTCCTAGGCAATCTGAATGACTCAGTTTTCAATTCGCGGAACCCCCTCGTGACGCAGGAACCGGGCTATCATTCGGAGTTTTTCAACGGGAGCGTTGGGGATGCGCTCAGCAAGAAGGCCTCGTTTTTCTTCACGTTCTTCCGCCGCGACATTCAAGATAACTCGGTGGTCTCCGCCTTTGTTCTCAGCCCCACGCTCACCCAGACACCGCTGAGCCAGGCTGTCGCGAGTCCCAGCACCCGCACCAATCTTAGTCCGCGCTTCGACTACCAATTGGGCGCCAACAACGTCCTGACGGTTCGCTACCAGTTCTTTGACAACAACACGCGCAATGGCGGAATCGGGCAACTCAACCTCCCTACGCAGGCCTACAACACCCATGGCCTCGAACATACCGTGCAGGTGAGCGACACGCAGGTGTTCAGCGCCAAGACGCTGAACCAGTTTCGCTTCCAATATCTCCACGACGACACTGACCAGACTGCCCAGATCCTTCAGCCCACCATTTCTGTTTTGGGGGCCTTCATGGGGGGCGGCAATGCAAGCGGGGTCTCCTCCGATACCCAGAACCATTACGAGTTTCAAAACCTGACTTCCTTCTTTCTTGGCAAGCACACCTTGGTTGTAGGAGGCCGCTTGCGGGATTTGCAGGATTCGAACACTTCCGACGCGAACTTCAACGGCACGTTCACATTCCCCTCGCTCAACGCCTACCAGGCAGCGGAGCAAGCCCTCCAAGCCTGTACGGAGGGAGGGGGAACCGGGTGCGAGGTGGGCGGGGCCAGTCAGTTTTTGATTGTCGCCGGACGCCCGCTCGCCACCGTCAACCTGCTTGACGTGGGGCTCTTCGCGCAAGATGACTGGCAACTCCACCCCAGCATGACGCTTAGCCTGGGCCTGCGCTGGGAGACGCAGAATGACATCCACGATCATTCTGACTTTGCCCCGCGCGTGGGTTTTGCCTGGGGACTCCATCGCGCGCAAAAGGGACCGGCGGCGACCGTCTTGCGGGCGGGCTTTGGCGTGTTCTACGACCGCTTTCCGTACAACCTCGTGCTTGAAGCGGAAAGGTTGAATGGCATCAACCAACAACAGTTAAAAATTCCGTCGCCCAACTTTTTCCCCGACATTCCGCCCCTCAGCACCCTGGCGAGCCTCTCCAGCTCCCTTCCCACCAGTTATCAGATCGCCCCCAATTTGCGAGCTCCTTACGTTTTGCAGTCGGCGGTGAGTATCGAGCAACAGGTTTCAAAGAATGCGACGGTGTCGGTCACCTATCTACGTTCCCACGGAGTTCATCAGTTTCTACTCAATGATATCAACGCACCCCTTCCAGGAACGTTTCCCCTGGGGGACCCCGAGGTCGGTCTGCGGCCATTGGGTAATAGCGTCGGGGATCTCTATCAGTACGATTCCGTTGGCCTCTTCACCCAGAACCAACTGATTACCAATTTCAACCTGCGTCTGAGCACGAAACTTTCGCTGTTTGGCTATTACACGCTCAGCTACGCTGATTCCGACACAACGGGGAACAATCCCAGTGTCGCCATGAACCCGTACAACCTTCTGGAGAGCTATGGGCGAGCGTCCTTCGACGTTCGAAACCGGCTCTTTCTGGCGGGCACCTGGAATCTGCCGCATCGCTTTAGCCTAAGCCCTTTCCTGGTCACCGCCTCCGGGGCGCCCTTTAACGTTACGGTGGGTCCGGATCTGTTCGGGACAGGAGTTTTCAACGCCCGGCCCGCCTTTGCCCCCGCCGGCGCCTCTGGTTCCAATATCGTGGCAACATCCCTTGGCACTTTCGACACTGCGCCGCAAGCCGGCCAAACCCTCATCCCATCCAATTACTTTACCGGTCCTGGACAATTCACCCTGAACCTGCGCCTCAGCAAGACCTTTGCCTTTGGGAAAGAAGTTAGCAGACAGGCGTCCACCGGCGGTGGCGGTGGGTTCGGCGGAGGCAGAGGTGGCGGTGGTGGTGGCCGGGGAGGTGGTGGCGGTGGCGCCGGTGGCTTTGGTCCCAGCGGAATGGGCGGCGGTGCTGGACGGGGTGGCGGCATCTTTGGTCCAGGGAATACCGGGACCAAACGCTACAACCTCACGTTCAGCGTCTATGCACGCAACGTCCTGAACAACGTAAATCTCGGTTCACCCGTTGGTGTGGTCGGTTCGCGGCTCTTCGACCAGTCGAACTCGCTGGGTGGCGTTTTCGGCGGCGGCGGAGGTGGCCAGTCCCAGGCGATGAACCGCCGCATTGATTTTCAAATGGTCTTCAGTTTTTAGTGCATCTTCTCACATGCCTGGGCGCTGAACCGCCCTTAGGTCCAATGCTGTTCACATAAGGGGCATTCAGGAAACACCTTTCCTATTCGTTCCGCAGTGACCCCCTCAACCGGTCCGGCAAGGCGGGCTCTCCAGAAACCCGATGAATTACTCGGTTTGTTTGAACAAGTTAGCTTCGTGGAGCGCCTGGCGTTTTTTCGTGCCTTGGGGCCCCCCGAACGCCCCCTGAGCCCGTCGTTCAGTCGCCGCATCGCGAGTGCCACGAAGCGGCATACCGCGAGTAGTCCCGCCACGCGGGATGAAACCTACGGAAAGGGAAGCCGCGGGATCGTCCCAGCCATGGAGGGGCCGAACGTTCGTAGGGTCAACCCCGTCGGGGTTGGGCGGTCGGGTGGGCTTCGCTGTCCGCAGGTTCAAACCTGCGGCTACTCACGGTTGGCCCCTGCCGAGGCCTGCCACGCTCCCAGCGATCCTCCCTTTCAGTACCCGTTTCTGACATCACGGATAGCCGCTTTCGGCTATAAACGCTCAGAATGACAGGCGGTGGTTTCTTCCTCTACAAATGACAAACAATCCGTATAACAACGGCACTCGATAGGATCAATGATTTCAATTTGAACGAGATTATGGGTAGGGACAGGGATGGCTTAGCCGAGGGGATCGACAACACCTCGCGCAGGCACAGGCTCACACATGCATCTTCACCCAGGCCTCCTCGGGTTGAAGCGCGCCGATCGCCCGAGGATGAATTTTCCGGTACACCTGGGAGGGAAGCGAAGGCTTTCCATCGACCTCGAGCAGCCACGCCACGGGAATTCCAAACAGCCGCGCATTTTCTTCCAGGAAGGGATGGATCACCGCCCAGTCATGTTCTTCGAGCGGGCTAAACTGGCCGCCGTTGAGTTGCTCCTCGGAAACCTTCCCATGCGGGTCGCGAATGTAAATCGCTCCGCCGGAAGCGAGCGAAAACAAGTTGCCGCCGGGGTAGGGAGTATCCAGTTCGACGACCTCCCCCTGGTCACTCAAGGCAATTCCGTTGAGGACAACAAAGCCGCCGCCGTCGAGTGGGTCGCCCGCCATGAACGACTCGGCCAAATAATCAAGGCAGGTGCCATTGATGATTACGCGGGGCCTTCCGACGGCGTTGATGAGGGGACGCCCGGCTGCGTTCCCCAGCACGAATGCGTGCCCACCTTTGCCTGCATAGAGGAACGTCTGGCCGACACTGCCATAGACGACGAGCGTGCCGTCTTTCATGATTTGGGCCAGTTGATCCTGGGCGTCGCCGTGAACGACCACCTCCGCTCCGTCGATGCCGGAGGCGAGATAGTCTCCTGAGGAGCCGTAGACGTCGATATGGACGCCTTGAGTGCCGGCGCCCAGGCCATTGGCGATAAACCGATGCCCCTTGACGTGAGCCAGCATGAAATCTCGAAAGCCGCGCTGGTAAAGCCAAACGATTTTGCGGGCCAGCGAGCGTTCACCTTCTGCCGCAAAGCCGCGAGCGTCTAGAACAACCGTTTGCGCCTGCCCGGATGGACTTGGCACAGGACTGCAATTGTCCACGAAGACATAGGCTTCGGAAGGGGATCGGCGGACAGACTCGACGATCACTCCCAAGCTCTGATCGAAGAGCGAGAGCAAGCTGCTGCGCCGCATCGCGCCCGTGGGGTAGCGACGGTCCATCAGCAGCGTGACGGCTTCCAAGGCACGCTTGCGGTCATTGCCGCTGTCGGCAGCGCGCTCCAGGGCCTTGAGAAACGCGAGCAGGTTTCCATAGTCCCACCCCGACAACTGCTCCTTAACCCAGGCGAACAGCTCATCAACGGGAACGTCGGGCAGCGCCATATCGGTCCGCACAGCGGTTGCACGCCCATCGTACGGCTTCTGCTGCGCACCAGACCTGACGGCCCTGCCGAACTTGTCCGTGCATTGCAGCTTGGCATGGCCATTCCCGTTGGCATGGACGGTGAAAATGAACGCCCCGCCGTCCGTGTGGCTACCTCCACGAGCGTTCCAGTAGCGATCGGCGTGCAACCAGAATCGCGGATCTTCCCGGGCAAGGCTCTCCAAAGCAGCGTCGATGGCTTGCTTCTCCGAGGCTGCGAATCCGACTGAGACCGGACCTTCCTGCAAGGCAAAAACCTGCGGACGCAGCATGCTGGTGTCGGTGATCCCGATCAAGCGGTACTCGCCTTGTGCCGGGGAAGATTGGGCGATAAGAAAGAACCAGGGCCCATCCGGCGAGCCGTGAATGTGCACGGTTTGTAACCGCTGGTAGATTGACTGCCTTTCTTCAGGCAGCAGCGCGAAGTCCCGCTCCGTGGTGGGCGCCAGAGACTCGATGACGTACTCCAGTGGGTAAGCGTACGTCCTGTGGAAAAGGTCGAAGAGGAGGACCGAAACTTCCGTATCCGTCAGGAAGAGAGGGTAGATGTTCCGCTGCGCGAGGTACTCGCAGATCGAGGCATAGTTGGCGAAGTCGCCGTTGTGCACCAGGGCTTCGTGAAGTCCGACGAAGGGATGCGCACCGCCCGGATGCCAAACCTTGCCTTTGGTGGGGTAGCGATGGTGGCCGATCCAGACGTGGGCGCGCGTATTCTCCAATTGGTAATAGCGGATCACGTCATCACCGTAACCGACCATCTTGAGCACTAACATGTTTTTGCCGTGCGATAGGACGAAAGCGCGCTTCTCGCCAGTAGACGCGTAAAACGCACGGTTCAAGCGATAGCTGTTCTGGTAGACGATTTCGTCCTCAATGCTTTCCGGGGATGTGGGCGGCGCCACTGCCGCCTCCAGGCCATTCCTCTGTTTGAACCCTTCGATGGCTTCTGGTCGCACTCGCCCAAAGTACAGGAAAACTTCCGGAGGTTTGACGTCGAGCCTCTCGAGGATGCGCGAGTCATTGGTGCTGGGGAGGGCCTGGGCATGATGGATTTCAAACGTCGGCTCGATGCAGCTTCGTTCGACTTCCGACCTTGCGCTCGTCTCGAGATAAGCGATGGCGAGCAGGTAGTCGTTTTCCAGAATCTCCCGAGTGACACCCAAGTCCTCGGGTACCAGCCCTACGGCTGCGATGCCGCCTCCTTTGCCGTTGCCTCGGTTGCGCATTTGCTCCAAGGCTTGGAACAGATGGCGTCCCGGAATCCTCTCGCTCGAAGCAATTCCGATGACGGCGCAGCCACCTTCGGCCTCGGCTTTGCGCGGGGTTAAATGTCCAGCGCCTTCCGGGATGAGAGACTTCCTGGAGGCGAGGATCTTGGCGATCGTTTCTGGTGAGATCATCACCGCGCTCCCGCGCGACCACGATAGATGAGCAAATCAGTTCTGCCCACGAGATCGCGAATGCTCGTGAGCCCCAGGCTGCGCAGCAGATCGCTGAGTTGCCATTGGAAGGACCGATACAGGTTGCCGAGCCGCTCGGCGCCCCAGTCTATTTCGACCAACTGCGATAGCTCCGGATCGGTGGTGGTGAGCCCAAAGGGACAGCCGCGGCCGCGCTCGCAGTTGCTACAGCGGGTGCAGCCCAAGGCCACCAATTCGGAAGTGCCCAGGACGACCCCATCGGCGCCCAAAGCAATTGCCTTGGCAAGATCATAAGCAGTGCGTATGCCACCGCCGGCCATCACCACGACCTCTTGTCGAATGCCTTCTTGCAGCAGGTAGCGATGGACCTTGGGGATGGCAAACTCAATGGGCATGGCGATGGTCTTCTTAGCGATTTCCGGGGCCGCGCCAGTCCCGCCATAGCTTCCGTCAATGTACACGATGTGCGCCCCGGCGTAATAACTCCCCACGGCTACCATGTCGATATCCGTGGGCGTCGAGACCTTCACGGAAATGAGTGCTTCCGGGTTGATGGTCTTGATCCAATCCACGTGCTTCTTGTGGTCCTCCACTGAATAGACGCTGTGAAATGGGAAGGGCGAAAAGAGGCTGACCCAGGGAAGCGACTCGCGCATGCTGGCAACGCTGGACGTCACCTTATCGCCCAACAGGTGTCCGCCCAGGCCCGGCTTGGCCCCTTGGGCATACTTGAACTCGACAATCGGCGCGCGCTGGATGGTCTCCTCTCTCACTCCGAACATGCCGGTGGCAACTTGGGTGATTACGTGGTCCTTGTAGGCGAGCAGCGAGTCCGGGTATCCTCCTTCACCGGTGCACGTGAAGGTCTTCCATGCCTGGGCCGCTTTGGCTCTGGCGCACATCACCTGCTCGCTGATTGAGCCAAAGGACATGCCCGCCCCATAGAAGGGGATAGGGATCTCGATCTGGCGATCGTAGGGTCGGCGATTGAGCGGGATGGAGAGATCAACTGCCACGTCGTTGGACAGGCGCCGATCTTCAGGCAGGAATTTGAAATCCAGCACGTCGAAGCCGCCACCGGAATTGCCCACGCGGTGTTCCAGGCCGTTGCTGGGCGGCTTCCCGGTTTCGGCTTGCACCCAGGTGGAGAGAATCAAGTCCGCCGTCCAGCGGTGGTCGCCCAGTGCAGGCAGCTTGCCGTTCTTCAACTCCGGCCAGAGGTGAAAGCCTTGATGCAGAGAGGCGGTATGTTTCTCGACGATGAGCTGCTCGGTGCTCTTCATGCTATTGGCCATTGCCTTGGTAGTGGGTCAATTTGATGTAGAGGCGGCTTTACGCCGCCATTTGGCGAGGTAAACTCCCCGCTACAGCATCAAATTGACCCACTACCATAGCCTTCGATCCCGGAAAACGCTTCGCGCTCCAGCTCCTTCTGGAACATGGCACGCCCCATCTCACCGCGGAGCCGGCGGACTTCCCGCAAGCCCATCGCCCCCAGCACTTCGAGCAATTGGTCGCGCCAAGAAGTCAGGAAGTTCTTGAGGCGCTGGACGCCCCAGTCGACGGCGAGCCTTCTAGGTAGCTTGAAGCGGCTTTTCTCCCGCTCGGCGCACTCCTCCACAAACTGCGCCTGTAGGGCCGCCAAAAGCGGTGTGTCAAGGGCGACGGCATCCAGACCGCAGATAATGGCTTTGGGAACATGCTCGGCGGCGATGATCCCGCCGCTCCCCAGCAGCGTCACCTCATCCCGGCACGACGCCTCGACAAAGGTTTTGTGCGCCTCCCGGATGAGGTCCAGCACGAACCGCCCGTTCCGTCCCCGGCCATGATAATTGGCCACCAGGTGGAACACTCGGAACCCCGAGTGATAGTGCCTTAATAGCTCCTCCTTCGAGGCAAGCTCGTAGCGCAAGCAGATCGTGACCTCGGGGAAGCGAGCCCGAGTTTCTTTTAGCAACCCTTCGTTCCCGCTCTCGAGCTCTATCATTCGTGGCATGAAGCGGAGCTTGGGGAGTGTTTGTGCGTCCTCGCGGCCCACCAGCGGAACGATCTGCTGTCCCTGAAACGCGAATTTGCTGAGCACCTTGGCCGGCAAGACGAGCAGCGTCCCTGCCTCTTGCGCTGCTTCCACAAGGATCTCGAGGAATTTGCGGGAGTGGATAGATGCCGGCGGCACATCGAAGAAAACCGGAATTGGAATGGAAAAAGTCTGCACGCTTTCCCCAGTCGTTACCCCCTGTTCGTCAAGAGAAAGGAAGGGTGGCTTCTGACCAATATCCACGCTTGTCGAAATGAACTCCCGGCCGTGAATCCCGTCGCGTGTGGGACGTACGATCTCCGACATGTCGGTCCACATGCCGTCCCAGCCTTCGCCTCCGAAGGGGCCTCGGTAGCCCGCGCCCTTTACGGGTACCCTCCCGGTGCGTGCTTCATAGCAAGTCGTGTCCACGTGCTCGGGTGTGAAGTACGAGTCGCCCAGATGCTGGTGTTCCGGATTTAGCTGTACCTGGACCATCTCGGGGTTCTCAATCGTGCAGCGCAGGCATCCTACGCACGAGTTGCTCCGGGGAGCGAATCCCCCCACCGGCCCGGAGAAGACGCCGTACACGCAGGGCCGGCTCAGTGCAACTTCCGGGTTTCGGCGATAGCGGACCAGCCCTTTGAGCAGGTGCATGGCCAAGCCACGCTTGCTGACTTTCACCCGTGTGCGATTCGGGAAAGGCGCGATTTCGGGCGCGGGGCTCGTCTGAAGGTGGTAGCGGTGATACATGTCGAATCCCTGATTCAATCCAACAAGCTACGCCAAGTGGCTCGATGCAGGGATCACCGGCCCTTGAGAAACCCGATGTCTTGACGGGCGGAAGCCAAGTAAAGCGGAATTTCCCTTTTCCATTTTCGACCGCCCGATAACATACAGCCGAGCGCCTCTGAATGCAATAGTCCGGTCGGGTTTTGGCTGTAGCACTAGCGTGCAACTTCTTCGCGGCAGGCGAAGAAAGCGGAGATGTCATTCTGAGCGGAGCGCAGCGTAGCGAAGAATCTGCTTTTGGTTGCGGCCAAGGGCCACACTGTTCTACCTCTCCTGAGGCTTCCGCGGCCCTACACTGCCGCCTTTCCGACCGACGATTCCGACACCTTGGTCCTACTGCATCCGATACTGTTGATGTCCTGGTTCTTGAGCACACGTTTTGGGGTGCCGAGTTTGGCGATTTTGATCATCGCGCGGCCTACCTGTTCCGTCGTCGTCACGTACTTTGGCAAGAGGGCCTTCCACACGGGATAGAGCGGCGCCATCACAGCGTAGAGCGCTCGGTACAGTCTCGTCTTCGACTGAATTCCGTGCATCGGCTGGATATAGGCGGGACGCAACATATACGCCGCCTTGAAGGGCAACCGCAGCAGTGCGTTTTCGGTCTTGCCCTTCACGCGCGCCCACCTCACGCGACCGCGCTCGGAGCTGTCGGTGCCCGCTCCCGACACATAGAGGAACGTCATGTCTGGGTTTAGCTTGACCAAGGTTTGCGCTGCCGCCATTGTGATGTCGTACGTCACGCGTTGATATTCCTGCTCCGTCATTCCTGCCGAGGAGACACCTAGACAGAAGAAGCACGCGTCATAACCCGAGAGGCTCCCCGCGATAGCGGAGAAATCGGAGAAGTCCTTGTGCACGATTTCGTGCAGCTTCTCGTGCTGTTGCCCCGTCGCATTGCGGCCAATCGTGAGGACGCTTTCCACCTCGCGATCGAGCAAGCATTCTCGCAAGACACCCTGCCCGACCATACCCGTAGCCCCAAAGAGAATGATCTTCATGTTGATTGGCCTCTCCCTTCCAGCGGCTTCTGGCAGGATACTGAGAAACCTTTGTGAACGTTGTCATTCCGACCCCTTCGCTGTCATCCTGAGCGCAGCGAAGGATCGCGCTCTGCCCGCTCAGGGTAAACCCTGCGAGGAATCTCTCCCTGGAAACAAAGGACTTGCGAGATTCCTCGTCGTCCCGCAGGAATTCCCCTTTTGTTCTCACCAAGTTACCTGTTCATACAAAGTTCAACAAAAGTTCACCTCTGGTGCATTGAAGTCGCAGTTAACCTCAGGGAAACTGGCTGTGCGTGGGCGATACACCCGTTCCCCGCCAGGGCAGGACGCAGCCGTCGCTGCCACATTGAAACATGGAGGACCATTATGACTCTGAATCGAAGTTTCAAGCTAGTTGCACCTCTCGGCCTTGCGCTTTTGGCAGGTTGCTTCACTGCAAACCTCGCAAGCGCACAAGGGGTTTACCACGGGAGATTCACTTTGTCCCTCGAAGCACGGTGGGGACACACAGTTCTGCCTCCCGGCGACTACTCGTTCACCCTCGACCATGCCACGAGTACGGGGATGGTCACCATCTGGCGAGGAACCGAGCCCGTAGACACGATCTTGAACCAGGCGACCTACGACCGCCAGACTTTTGACCGTAGCGAACTGATCCTTGTCCGCAGTGGAGGAAACTACTCAATCCGTGCCCTGCGGCTGGCAGACCTGGGTTTGACTCTCGAATACTCAGTACCTAAGACTGGGAGGCAGTTCATCGTTCAGGCACCTCAACTCCTCGAACGCGTCCCGGTTGCGATGGGTGGGTAGTAAGCACCGTTGGACGGCCCGATATGGAGGGCAAGCCTTCTTGCACCATCACTTCAATTGCAGGACAGGCTTGCCCCCGACCCTTTTTCGGGAATCTTTGGCTCTGAGACCCAAACAACCAGTTTGGACGCGGGCAACGCTCGGAGGGAGCATGCCTTGACGCACCACACAAAAGTCCTTGCCGCGATGCGATGGGCTCCGTTGTTAAGCTTCTGCCTCACGGTTCTGGCGGCACCCCAGCCGCCAAACCAGGAAAAGAAGATCAATTCGCTGCCGCAAGCGACCTTGAAGGTTTCAACTGTGGTAGTCAACGTCTACGCGATCGTCAAGGACAACAGAGGCCGTTTGATCCCGAATCTCAATAAGGAAGATTTCAAGCTTACCGAGGATGACGTCGCACAACAGATTGGTTATTTTTCTCGCGAGACAGACAGCCCACTGACGCTTGGCATCATGATTGACACGAGCTCCAGCCAGGAGCAACTGTTGGCAACCGAGCAAGAACAAGCCCGGGCGTTCATCCAACAAGTGCTGCGCCCCAAGGATTCGGCTTTTGTCCTCCGATTCGACGTGGAGGTTGAGCTGCTTCAGGACTTCACCAGTGAACAGCGCCTGCTTGCGCGCGCCATCGACAGCACAGTGATTAATGAAGGCGGGTACAAGCTTCTACCGGAGCCGTCGGCGGGCCCGAGTGTCGGCGGCACTCACCTTTACGACGCTCTCTACTTGGCCTCCAATGAGCTGATGAAGAGTAATGTGGGACGTAAGGTGCTCATCATGCTCACCGACGGCGAAGATCAGGGCAGCAAGGTGACGTCCAACGGGGCGCTCGAAGCTGCGGAGAAGGCCGATGTCATCATCTATTCCGTGGCCCTCAGCGACGACTCATTTTATTGGGCGCAAGGTCTGACTTTTAGAGGCAATCCGGTTTTGAAGAAGTTGTCGGGGGAGACGGGGGGCCAGATGGTTCGGGTGAACCACGCGCGCGACACCGGTGTGGCCTTTCGGGAAATTGCCGACGAGCTACGCGCTCAGTACTTCCTTGGGTACTCACCCTCGAATAACCTGCGTGACGGATCTTTTCGCAAGATTCGTGTGCGCGTGCGCAACCGGAACTACAGAGTCCGAGTTCGCCGCGGCTACTACGCTCAAGCCAACTAGATGGTTCGGCGAAGGTGCCTTGTTCGTTCGCACAAGAGCCCGAAGCTCAGCCGGCATCGGGCGAGCCTCAGCCCACTGCAATTGGTATTTCCAGTCAGCCCCCAGCTCATTTGGACAGCCTGCATCCACACGATTGAAACGAAGGTTGCATAAAGAAAAGGCACAGTCCCGTGGGTGGCGCAGACGTCGTGGTGAAGCTGTGAAACAATCAACTTCAGTCGCAGATAAGCGCCGATCAACGCAGATAAGAGACGTGCTTTCGTCAGCGTTTGTCCGCGTCAATCAGCGGCCTGCAATTTCTTCACACCTTCGGTTTGATGTCTGCGGCGCCTTGCTCGTCACTCGTCACTCGCCACTTGTCACTGCTCTTAACCGCTGCGCCCGCCCCTTCGACCGCCGCCTCGTTTCCTCTCCTGACCCGTGGCCGCGGTCGAGCTTCCGGTTCGACTAGCGGCAAGACCCCTTCCCCCTCGCAACGGATCCGGTGCCCTGAATCTCATGACGCGGACCCGCCGCGGCCGAAGGTCCGCCGATCTTAATGGTGGGCGGGTCTGCGCCACCCCGCGGATCACGCCATCGCTAACGCCGTCTGTCGCAAGTCTTATATTGCCCGTGTGTACGCCGTTACGCGGGCAGAATCACGCCTAGTCCCGCAGCAACGAGAGGCTGCGCGGCGATCAGTGTTGGCGCGGGCCGGGCAGCTCTGCTTACAAACTAATCCCCAACGCGTCAAAAGAGACAGCGTCAAGTGGAATTGTGCCTGACTGCCGAGCAGTGGGCAGGGGGTCTCGATTCTACCGGAACCTGCGGCAACTCATCTTCGTAGGGGAATTGGGAGGTCCGTAATGCAGAAGCTGTTCAGCAATCTTCGCTACGCGGTGCGACAATTCCGGCGGTCGCCTGTTTTTACCTGTGCGGCCGTACTCACCCTGGCTTTGGGAATCGGCGGAACCACGGCAATATTCACGTTGGTTCATGCGGTGATGCTGCGCTCCCTGCCGGTGTCTGATCCCGGGAGACTCTACCGTGTCGGCGATGGCGACGATTGCTGTGTCGAAGGGGGACCGCAGGACCGCTGGGGAATGTATTCGTTTCCTCTGTATGAACGGCTGAAGGCGGAAACACCCGAATTTGAAGAGTTGGCCGCTTTCCAGGCCGGCGGTGCGCTCCAGAGCGTGCGGCGTGAAGGCGAATTGGCTGCCAGGCCTGTGCGCTCGGAGTACGTCACCGGGAATTATTTCTCAATGCTTGGAGTGCGCGCCTTCGGTGGGCGAGTGCTTAGCCCTGACGACGACAGGCCAGGTGCGCCGCCGGTGGCTGTACTCAGCCATCGTGTCTGGCAGACCAGCTATGCCGGCGATACGTCGGTAGTGGGTTCGACCTTCGTTGTGGAGGGCCATCCGTTTACCGTAATCGGAGTGGCTCCCCCCGGCTTCTTCGGCGAAACGCTCCGCAGTGACCCTCCCGATATTTGGATCCCCGTGCAGCAGGAGCCCTTGATTGACGGCGAAGGCGAACTGCTGCACCAGTCCGTGCCCGCATGGCTGCGTGCGATGGGCCGCTTGCGGCCGGGAGCTTCAATTAACGGAATGGCTCCGCGCCTCACTGGGGTGCTGCGCCAATGGATGGAGCATGATTCAGAATATCCAGCCAACTGGATGCAGGACGTGATCCGCATGCTTCCCAGGCAAGTGATCAACGTCGTCCCCGCAGGCGCCGGCGTCGCCGAGATGAAGGAAGAGTACGGGCGCAGCCTTCAGATCCTGCTCTCCGTTTGCGGCCTGGTGCTGCTGATTGCCAGCGCCAATGTCGCGAACTTGCTGCTGGCTCGCGCGGTAACGCGTCGCGGGCTAACCGCACTGCGCCTGGCCCTTGGCGCCACACCGCGGCAGATTATTTCGCAGGCTCTCACGGAAAGCGTCCTCCTCGCGATGGGCGGCGGCATTGTGGGACTTCTGGTGGCCGTGGCAGGGGCGCGCCTGCTGCTCACGCTTGCCTTCCACAGCGCACACTTCCTGCCGATCAGCCCCATGCCGTCTTTCGGGGTCCTGGCGTTCTCCTTCGGATTGGCCCTGGTAACGGGAGTCATTTTTGGTGCGGTTCCCGCATGGTTTGCCACACGTACCGATCCCGCGGAAGCCTTGCACGGGTCGGGCCGCGGTACGAGCGATCGTTCCTCTCTCACACGCCAAGGGCTGCTGATCGTGCAGGCTACATTGTCGGTTGTCTTGGTTGCCGGTGCGACGATGCTGGCGCGGAGCCTAAACAAACTCGAGCATCAGGACTTTGGATATCAAGTTCAAGGGCGCGTGCTGGTGGCGCTGCACAACCCACCGGCCAGCTACACTGAGGCCAAGTTGGCCGCGCTCTACCGTGAGCTTGAGATACGCCTCAATCGCCTGCCTGGAGTGCGGGGAAGCGGACTGGCGCTCTATAACCCGCTCACCAACAACTGGGGGGAACTCATTTACGTGGCCGGCCATCCTGCTCCCAAAATGAGCGAGGAATCCGCCGCATCATGGGACCGAGTGAGCCACGACTATCTTCAGAACTTTGGCATAGCAGTTTTGCGTGGGCGGGCTTTTACTGCCTCAGACAACGAAACTACGGAGCCCGTGGCGATTGTGAACGAAACTTTCGTGAAGCGCTTTTTCAAGAGCGGCGAAGACCCGCTGGATCAGCACTTCGGCCTGGACCTGCCCGAGAATTCCGCCACATTCCGCATCGTGGGCGTCGTGCGGGACGCGAAGTTTGCGGGCTGGCGGTTAAATCGGCCGGCGCTGCCCATGTTCTTCGTGCCGCTCGCTCAAAATGTCGACTACAAGCAGGACCTGCTGAAGAGGGTCGAGCTGCGCTCGCATTTTATCGGGGGAATCATGTTGGCGACCGGCGCCCCTCCCGGCGTGCTCGAGCCGCTGCTGACGAGGACATTGGCGGAAGTCGATCCCAACCTGACCCTCACCAGCGTCAGGACTATGGAGCAGCAAATTGCTCTCTCCTTCGATCAAGAGCGTGCAGTTGCCAGCCTCGCGGGCTTGTTCGGGATTATCGCTCTCCTGCTGGCGGCAGTTGGAGTGTACGGCGTCACGGCCTACACGGTTGCGCAGCGAACGAACGAAATCGGCATTCGCATGGCGCTTGGCGCCGATCGCGCGAAGGTGGTCCAACTGGTACTACGCGGCGCCTTTAAGCGCGTGATGATCGGGCTGGTGCTCGGGTTGCCGCTGGCCATCGGCGCCGGACGTCTGATCTCAGCACAGCTCTATGGCGTTACCAGTTGGGACCCATTAGCGCTGACCGTGGCTGCGAGCGCGCTCGCCCTCTGCGCATTCTTCGCAACCATAATTCCGGCCAGCCGCGCAGCGTCTATTTCGCCCATGAACGCACTGCGGATTGAGTAGCGCACCTCGGGAGTGGGAGCAGGTAGCGCGGAGTTGTCCTTTAACTCCGCGGCTCTTGGCCTTCCCCATACAGTCCGCTATTTTGCTTTCTGCCCCTTGAGGGTCTGGGTCTTGTGCGCGCCCTTCATGGCATGCACGAGGAATCCATCCGCACCCTGCAGCCACACTTCGGCCAGCACGTAATCCGTCACATATTCCGTATAGGACGGCGCGAAGTTCCCAACCACGTCGAATACAAGCTGGGGCTCTGCGAGAGGCGGACTCGGCTGCGCCAGCCTCTTCGTGAAGGGGACCTGAAATTCCTTGCCGGTCGCTTCCTGCCGCAGCGTAATCTGGCCGTCGTCCTTTTGGGCGACCCGGTATTCGCCGGTGGGGAGCTTTTTGCCGCCGGCCTGGAACGTGAACGGGATCTTGAACGCGCCCTGGGCAAAGACCTCCGTAGCCCCCGCGACGAGGGCCAAGGCCGCTGCCGCCACCACCCAAACTGCCAAACGCTTCATCTGAACCCTCCTTTTCCCGGGTTGTAGGGGGACGGCTTGCCGTCCCCTGGCCGTACCGCCTCCCTTTGCCGGGTCACGAGGGTAGGGCAAGCCCTACCCTTACAATAGACCCGCGCTAGGCGAACCACTCCTCCGCAGCGCCGCGAGACGCCTGCGTGGAAGGAACGCCGTTTTTCAGTGCGTCTTCCATGCCCGTGACGAACGTGTCGATTTCCTCCAGCGTCGTGTAAATGTTCGGCGACACCCGGAGGGCCTGATAATCAAAAACCTGGTTCGGCGGCGCTCCGCCGACGAGCGGGACGACGATGATCCGGTACTTGTCCATCAGAAATTTCGCGAGGTCCCGGACATCGATCCCGTCGATGTCGACCGCCGCTACTCCCCACGCCTGAGCGGGCTCGCTGAGATCCGTCAGTATCTTGACGCGCGGATTAACCTTGAGAGCGTTGGCCCAGCGCAGGGTCAGATACCGCAACCGGGCCGCCTTGCGCTCCGTGCCGATGGCCTGATGGAAAGCCAGAGCCTCCCCGAGCGCCGCCCGGATGGCCCAGGGGTGCGTCCCGATGGCCTCGAACTTTCGGATGTCAGTGTCCTGCTGTTCGGGGGCTGCTTGGAGGGGCCAGAATCTCGGGATCATCTCTTTCCGAACGTACAGGCAGCCGTTGCCGATCGGCGCCAGCAGCCATTTGTGCAGGCTGACGCCATAGGCGTCGCACTCGAGGTCCCTCAGCTTGAACGGGAAATGCCCGAGAGCGTGGGCGCCGTCGACGATGGTAACGATCCCCCGCGAGCGGGCAAGGCGGGAGAGCCGCGCCACCGGAAACATCTGGGCGGTCAAGTTGGTGACGTGGCAGAAATGGAAAACTTTCGTTTTCGGCGTGATGGCCTGCTCGAACCGCCGGTAGAGATCGTCCGCCGTCGTCGGGACGGGGAATTGAATGCGCGTCACTTTGATGCCTTCGCGCCGCATGCGCTGGTCCCACGTCGTCAGCATGCGGGGGTAGTCCTGCTCGGTCGTGAGCACTTCATCCCCGGCCTTCAGGTCGATCCCGTTCTGCGCGATTTGGAGCGACTCGCTGGCGCCGCGCGTCAGGGCCATCTCCTCCGGGTCACATCCGAACTCCGCCGCCATGCGCAAGCGGATCGTCTGGATGTGGTCGGCCACGATGCCTTGATAATAGATAGGCGCCATGTTGATCATGTCCATGTAGCGCCATTCCGATTCGAGCGCGACCCGGGGCGTCGGGCAGGTAAAGCCGTTATTCAGGTTGATCAGCGTGCGGTCCAGCTTGAAGGCAAACTGGATCTCCCGCCAGTAGAACTCGTCTGCCGCGACCTCCCCGGGCGACATGCTTGCGACCGACTGGGAAGCTTCCAGGACGCGGGCGAGAGCCATCCCTTTGGCCGCGGACGCGACCGTCCCGGCGGCTCCGGCCGCACGCAGAAATGACCGTCGACTCCACATTGTAGACCTCATCAAAAACCTCCTTGATCTCTTTGGCGTTCATGTTGATGATCACATTATAAGGGAGCGCAAAAAGAAGGCCAGTGATTGTTTCTTTGGCTTAGCAGGCAGTTCTAGTCTGGCCAGCAAGTCCGCGATTGAACCTGCCGGCGCCTTTGCACTTGCGACTTCACTTTTGTGCGCGATGGAGGTGGCCACAGCGGTTGTGGCTGCCCAGTGATGAGCCGGAATAGTAGTCACATTCGATGGCATCGTAATGCAGTCATGGGGAAACGCCCAGGTATATCCCGCGAATCCGCGGGTCTGTGCCACCCCGCGTCAGATAACCTCCGCCTCCAGATCGCTGAAGTAATCTGCATCCCAGGCTCGAACGGCCTTCAAGCAGGCTTGGACAACCGCCTTGCACTCGCTCATATCGGGAATCGTAAGCGAGCGGGTGATGCTAGTGTTGTGGGAATACTGGTTGATGAACTTCCAAACGCGCTCGCGCTCGACTTCGTCTGGGAAGAGCTTCGTCATTTTGGTGCGAAGCCCAGCCCAGCGGGGAATCATGATTCCTCCGAACGCCTCCATAAATCGCCGAACGACATTCGGGAGGCTCAACAAGCAGTCGAAGTCCCCCGCCCCCGCCTTGTCGAAGTGGTAGAGCGTCGAAAACAGATAGTGGTATTCGGATTTGAAGCGCAGAAGCTCCTTTGGGATTTCCTCCAAGACCGCTTCCCCGTCGTCTGTCCGCTTCACGTAGAAGACGCCCCAATGCTTCCAGTCGCGCTGCGGTTTCTTGGCGTGGTCGTTGCCTTCGTCATCCGCAGCCCATTCTCTGATGAGGTTGTAAAGCTCGAAGCTGTGGGTCGCAATGAAAAGCTGCCGGCAGCCGGCCAACTGAGTCTTGATCAGCGCGTAGGTGTTGAAGAGATGGCTCGCATCGAGGCTAGAGACTGGGTCGTCAACGACGACCCTCGTATCCGTTAGAGGATGTCGCCCGTCCTGAACGCGGGTGATGAAATAAGCGAAGGCGATCGCAGTTTCTTCTCCTTCGCTGAGGTTCTTGGCAGCGACGCCTCCACGGACAATCTGGAATCTCTTGTCAGCCGACACCTTGACCCGCAAATCGTCCTTGCCGAAGTATGCGAGCAGAAGCTCGTTGATCCGCTCCGCTCCTCTTACGGCTTCGGAAAGTTCCTTCTCCAGAGCGAGGATTTTGGTGTCCAACTCGGCTAACTCCTTGCCCTGTTCGGCAATCGTGGTCTTGAGGGCAGCAATTTGCTGAGTCGCCTCGTTGTATTTCTGGTCTTGAACAAATGAGGCCGCGTAGTGCATTTCGAGCTTGAGGAAAGCCTCTTCCCGCTTCTTGTCGAATTCCGCCGTGCGCCCGTTGTGCTCAGCAATGATTTTGTTTATGGCTTCAATCGCTAAAGCGATTTCATCGTCGCGGTCGTCAATTGCCGGACATTGCAGACTGGTGAACGCCTTGGTTTGTTTTGCGAGCAGAGCTTTCTCGAGCGTCGCCAGCGTGGACTTCCGCGCTTTGATTAAGTCATCGAGGCGGCCTTCCTCGGCCGTGAATGGCCCTTGCAGTTCTGTGTAGAAGTCGCCTTTGTGGTCGAGCGTGATTTGCTCCGCTTGCGCGGACTGAATCGTCCCTACCAAGGTGCTCAACTCGGTCATCAGATTTTCGTAGTCAGCAGAGAAGTGCCCGGTAAGGTGGGTGAGCAAGTCCGGCGGGAGCGGCTGGCCACAGAACTGACACGAATCTTGGCCTACGTGCAGTGGCCTGCCGTCGTTGACCCAGCTTTCGACTGCCGGGTTCTCCTTGAGTCGAGGAATTGGAGCGTTCGCCGTGACTACTTTCGCCAAGAGTACCGCTGCCCTTTCCTTGGCTCGGGCAACCGAGGAGAGCAACACCACTTTGGCGGAAAGGGCGGGCTTCTTTTCTTTCGCCTGGTAAACAGAACGACACTGCGCCAACGTTTCGTCCTCCAGCAGATAACTGTCGGGGGCGTCTTTGCACTCGTTGACCTTTGGCAGGAAGCGAGACTTGTCGTAGTTCGGCACGGCGAGCGGATTCTTGATTAAGTCGCGTGCGTAGTTGGTGAGCGCCTTGTCGATGGCTGAGCTCTTGCCATCCTTTTCTTGTTCCTTGGACACCTTGCTCGAAGCGAGCTTTTCCCGCTTTTCCTTGGTGGCTTTCAGCGTCTCCTGCTTCGCGATGTCTTCCGCGCCCAAAACGAGAATCGGTTCCGCACTCCCATTCTCAAACCTAAGATTCTCACGGACGAAGTCGGTGTTGAAAACCCGGAACACGGGCGCTGTATCCGGGGCGGACAGATCGTGGATCGTCCCGTCCTCGGCTTTGAGTTGCACTTGCGCACCGGCGAAGTCCACATGCGCCTTTTTCTGCTCAAAACACCGAAAGGCGCGCGACAAGGTCGTCTTCCCAGAATAGTTCCAGCCGTAGATCAGGTTGAACCGTTTGAATTCCGGGAGCCCAGCGGGCCACCGAAAATTATTGAAGACTGCGAACGCCTTTATGCTTTGGATAGTCCGAATCATGGCCAAAAACCATCACCTTTCAGGGCACCAGTAGAAAACAGGCATAACTCTTGTTCAGGCCGACCTGCATAAAACCCTTCCCGGCCGGCATAACGAGAAAGCGTCAATGCCGAGGGCGCGGGGCTTCTGCCACGCGGTGGTAGAGCCTCGGAGCCGGCTGGGCAGGGAACGGCGCCAACTGTGACGTCAACTATGGGTGCTGTTCCGCCCAGACGCTGTCCGGCGCGACCGGTGTTTCTGGATGATTCCCGCTAGAGCGCGTAGGGCCTCATTGGCCTGTCCCGCACTCGGAAACGCGGCCGCCACATCGGGCTCAAGCACCACCACAATACTGCCCGCGGCGTAGCGCGACGCATATTTGTTGGGCCGAGCGCGACTGAAATCGTACTCTGGAAGTATGTCATCGACATCGACCCTACCCGCTTCTCTACGTTTACGGTGCTCCTTGTTCATAGTCCCTCCGCTCGCGGGGTGTCGCCCGTCGGGCGCTTATGATGCGAATTGCTTGCGCGCGCTCCGCGAACATGATGGCAAGCAAGCGTTGCCGCCGCGAAAACCCCAGTAAGACGAAACGTTCTTCATCCACAGAGTGTCGTGGATCGCTCGCGACGCGGCCTAGCGGATCCCCAAAGGCGGTCGCTGCCTCCTCGAACGGCACTCCGTGCTTCGCGAGATTTCTCGCCGCCTTCTGCGGATCCCATTCGAATCTCAGCGCCACTGGTTATTATACCTACGCGCGTTAAGAACTGTCAGGTGCCTGACTCTCGTTTAGTCTGGCCTGGATAAAACCAGCCCTGGTCGGCCTAAGTGGAGAGCGCCGAAGCCGAGTGTGCAGAACTTCTACCACGCGGTCATAGAGCTTCCCAGTCGGCTCACCAGGGAACAGCCCCAACGGTGATCGACGATTCGCGGGTTTACCACCCGCCGCCCCCTCTTAAAACAGGAGGGGAAATTGTTCATGACGCCTAGCCTCCCGGAAATCCTCGGGCTGGCGACGAGGTTGGCTCAATTAGACTCCCACCCAACCTGCCATGCAAGTCGAAAATCTCGCGCACCGGGGCCACTTATTTCCTCATCCTTCGACATTGCGAGGCCCCATTCTGTCACCAGCAATGCCACAGCAGAGGCCAGCGCCGAGGCGCGAGGTCCTGTGCCCTGCAAGGGCACCGTAGGGTAGCCGGGGGCAACGCCCCCGGTAAACTACCAGAATAGCCTACCGACCCTGAAAGGGTCGTATTACCTGCGCCGCGGGACGCAAGACCGGCGTGACGCCACCCGAATTCGACCCTTTCAGGGTCGGGCCCTGTTGGGGGGCACGTTTTCCGGGGGCGTTGCCCCCGGCTACTTTATCCCTCCCCTTCGGGGAGGCGGCGGAGGAAGCAGCCATTCGAGAGGCTATTGCTTCACGGCAGCGAACACGCGGGTCTGCGCCACCCCGCGAGATGATTTTGGCGTTTTGAATAAGTCCCCAAAATGGGTGACTACATCCCAGAGGCAATCTGCTGAGCCACTTTCTTGACCTGATCCAGGGGAAGCAGGGTCCCTGTGAAAGTCAAAAAAGTGGCCGCCGTGCCGGAGCCTTTCCCTTTCTTAAAGCTGACAAAGTACTGGAGAGCGCCCGCCGGTCCTGTAAATGCGGCATCTCCCACCCCTTGGATGTCTGCCTTCACCGTACCTTGCATGTTTTTGGTTTGCGAATAAAGCATATCGGAAGAAAGGTTCCTATTAACCATCAGGATCAGCTTCCCATCCTTGTTGGCAAAATTCAGGTCGCCCCCTGCCCCTTTCGATGGGTCTGCGGGGACGAGTTTAATTCCATGAAGTCCAGTGATCTTCTCGACGTCCTGCACCGTCAGATACTGGGCTCCCGGTGCGGGCTTGGTCTGAGAAAAAACCGTCGAAGCACTCATAACAAACAAGGTGAACACAAACAGAACCGTCAGCCAGCGATGCATAATCACTACCTCCTTTAATTTGCGGGCGCAATTCTGAGTCTTGGTCGTGGGTGGCGCATACATTCGTCTTTTATGTATGCGCCCCACGAACACGCGCAACATCCGTGTCACCGCGTCCCACCCGTGGCCTGTCCAGGCTTGTTAAAGGTCGCCGACATAAAAGGCGATGTCGGCGCCACCCCCGGTTCCACAACCAGCCCCAACGCCTGGTGCAATGCCTTACTGCTTCACCAACTCGACGCGGCGGTTTTTGGCGCGGCCGTCCTCGCTGTCATTCGACGCCACGGGAGCGTAGGGGCCACTGCCGTAGGCCCGCAGCCTGCCGGCCGGAACCGCGTACTTCATCGTGAGCGCGGCGAGCACCGCCTCGGCGCGCCGGCGCGAAAGGTCCATGTTCAGGTCGAGCGCGCCCTGGTTGTCGGTGTGCCCGACCACATAGAGTTTCAGCTTGGGGTCGCCTTGAAGCAGCTTGGCGACCTCTTTCAGCGTCGCGTCGGACTCAGGCTTGATATCAGCCTTGCCGGTGTCGAAGTAGATCCCGTAAACGGAAGCGTGGCCGGTGCGGTTGATGTCGTTGGCCAGCGACGCGGCGTCCACCGTGATGAGGTCCGACTCCATGGGCTTCATTTCGATGACGTAGAGCTCGACATTGGGCCGGAAATTCCCGCCCTGGTCGTCAATCAGCAAGCTCATATAAACGTCGCCCTCCGGCCGCGCGAGCTTCGCCGAAACGTAATGAATCGCGTGGTCGGGTCCCCAGTAATCGTCGTATTCGCCGCTACCGTACACCCTTGCATTCGAGCTCCCCGACCCCAAGCACTCCTGCGGGCCGCAAGTAAAGAGCGTCTCAAACCCCGCCTTCTTGAGCGCGCCTTGATAGTTGCGAAAGACCTCCAGCACCGAGCGTCCCTCGGGTGCCACGTAGGTGATGCGCGTGATCTTCCCTTCCAGATGCTGGCTCTTGGTAAATTTCTCGTCAGTCAGCTTGCCGAGCGGAAGGGTGAACTCATCGAACTCTTTGGTGAGATAGCGCGTGATAACCGAGCCGGGATATCGCGAAATCAAGGGATGGTCCTTGCTTCCCTCCACGTCTTGGTCTTGTCCTGCCGCGAACAGTGCGGATAGGCCTAGCAGTAAACAGGCTACGAATACTGTGCGAATGAAAGTTGTCATAGGCTCCTCCTAGAATGAGTGATTGAGCTGGAAGCGGCGAATCCATTGGATGTAGGCCTGCTCGGTCCGGCGGGTGTAATGCCGAGTGGGCAGGACTTCCACCACGCGGTCGTACAGCCTCGCAGTCGGCTCGCCAGGGAACAGCGCCAACGGTGATCGACGATTCGCGGGTTTACCACCCCCTGGCCCTGTACCGTCTGGTGCAGGGCAGGCCCCCTCCTAAAACAGGAGGGGAAATTGTTCATGACGCCTAGCCTCCCGGAAATCCTCGGGCTGGCGACCAGAATGGCTCAATTAGACTCCCACCCAACCTGCGATGCAAGTCCAAAATCTCGCGCACGGGGGCCACTTATTTCCTCATCCTTGGGGATTGCGAGGCCCCACTTTGTCACCAGCAATACCACAATAGAGGCCGTGGCCGAGGCGCGAGGTCTTGTGCCCTGCAAGGGCACCGTAGGGTAGCCGGGGGCAACGCCCCCGGTAAACCACCAGTATAGCCTACCGACCCTGAAAGGGTCGCATTACCTCAGCCGCGGGAGGCAAGACGGGCGTGGCGCCACCCGAATTCGACCCGTCAGCTGACGGGTCGGACCTTGTTGGGGGCGGGTTTTCCGGGGGCGTTGCCCCCGGCTACTTTATCCCTCCCCTTCGGGGAGGCGGAAGAAACCAAGCTTAGACGCCGCCCAGCGCTCCTTGCCTTGGCGCATGAGAACGGCAGCGGCGGGCATGGCCGTAGCAGCACCGGCGCTGCGTGGACATTCCGTCTCTTGACGGGCGGCGGAAAGTAGGCTAGTGTAGTAAGTGGGGTTGTGGAAGAAACAGGAGTCGGGATTCAGGAGTCGCGATTTCGCAGATGGAAAAGCAGGGACAGGTGATGAGGGCAATTCTATGGTGAATAGTGGTATGTGGGAGGTGGGGAATGAAAAGCAGGGGCTAGGGGACTGGGGGACGAATGCCTGCCCACCGCTGGCGCGCCCCAGCATCACTCGCTCAATTTGTCCTGGAGCTCAAGAAAGCCCTGCCCCGAATCTCTCACCACGGAGGGGAAGGGCGGGGTGCGAGACGAACAGAGGGTTGGAAGCCGCTTTTTCGGCGGGGTTAAAACCCCGCCCTTCCGGCCGCCGAACGGAAAATGGAAGAGCATGGTGAGAAATCCGGGCTACCAACCTTGAAGAAGAATTCTTTTTTTGACCGAACGAATCGGGAATGTCTATGAAAACAAAGGACGGCTGTGGAAAACTCTGAGGTGAAGCGGGAATGTTCATGAAAACAAAGGAGATAAGAGTCGAAAGCCGGAATGTTGGTGAAAAGACAGGTAGTTAGTAGGTGGTAGGTGGGGAAAGGCCACAGTCTCGGGCAAGCTGAATTCTTCGCGCTTCGCAAATCACTCCAGCGGATGCCGCCAGCGGAGTCCTGGGAACCGGCTGTAGTCACGGTCCGTGGTGACCCACTCGCTGCCCGATTCGATAGCCAGGGCTGCCAGATAAGCATCGGGGACGAGGTTGCCTTTGACGCCTGCCGCCCGGCAAAGCCGCGTGAAGATCTCCCAATGCCGAGCGCCTGGAGTTACGACGACGCAATTGGCCTGACTGCGCACTTCAGAAGCAAAGCGAAGCGCGTCTTCCCATCGCGTCGGCAACTTGAAGATCCTCGGATGGGTCACAATCCGGAGGAACCCGGACAAGACCAGGTCTGACATTCCGTAAGCTTGGTCGGAACTGATGCACTCCTCCAGCCAGCGGCGGTAGGCAATGTGGTCCAAGGAATCCCGGCGGTGAGCGTAGACGAGCACATTGACGTCAATCAGGACCATCAAGGCCCTCCATGCGGTCGAGAAGCAAGGCGGTGTCGTCAAGGTCAACGTGGGGTTGTACGCCTCCTCCACCGAACGTCAGGAGCCGAACCTTCGAGCGGCGATGCGAGGGCTTACGCCGGGCCAGGGTTTCGCGCAGAGCGTCCTCAAGAAGCGCCGTAAGGGTGGTACCTCTCTCGGCCGCAAGCTTCTTGGCCTGGACAAGGAGTTGGTCGTCGAACCGGATCGTGGTTCTCATGCGTCAAAGCATACCGTGGTGGCATCAATATGTCAAGCGGGGGCTAGGGAGTTGGGGCTGGGGAAGAACAGTAGGCAGAAGGCGGTAAGCAGTAAGCAGCCGGCACAAGGGACACGGCAATCCAAAATCTAAAATCTAAAATCCAAAATCGCCCCAGTCCCTAGCCCCGAGTCCCGACGAGGCAATCCAAAATCCAAAATCTAAAATCCAAAATCGCCCGAGTCCCCCCGGGGGAATCCAAAATCTAAAATCCAAAATCTAAAATCGGTTCACGGCGCCAGCCGGTAAAGCATACGTGGGAACGGGATAGTCTCGCGGACGTGTTCGAGGCCGGCGATCCAGGCGACCACGCGTTCGATGCCCATGCCGAAGCCCGAGTGCGGCACGCTGCCATAGCGCCGCAAATCGAGATACCACTCGAAAGCCTGGCGAGGCAGGTTGGCCTCCTCGATGCGCTTCAACACCAGGTCATAGTCAGCAAGACGCTCGCCCCCGCCGATGATTTCCCCGTAACCCTCCGGCGCGAGCATATCCACGCAAAGCGCCACTTCCGGGCGTTGCGGATCAGGCGCCATATAGAAGGCCTTCACCTGGCTGGGATAGCGGTGGACGAGCACGGGCCGGTCGAAATTCTCGGAGATGATGGTCTCGTCGGCGCCGCCGAAATCGCCGCCCCACTGAATCTCGCTGCCCTTCTGCTGGAGCATTTTCACGGCGTCGTCGTAGCTCAAGCGCGGGAAAGGCAGCTTGATCTTCTCGAGGTTGGCCACATTGCGCCCCAGCGTCTGCAGCTCAGGACGGCGGAACTCGAGAACGCGCTCAACCACGAAGGCCACCAATTCTTCCCCCAGCACCATCGCGTCGTCGAGGTGGGCGAAGGCCACCTCCGGCTCGACCATCCAAAACTCCGTCAGGTGGCGACGGGTCTTGGACTTCTCGGCGCGGAAGGTGGGCCCGAAGCAGTAGGTCTTGCCCACCGCCATGGCCGCCGCCTCGTTGTAAAGCTGGCCGGACTGTGTGAGGTAGGCTTTATCGTCGAAATAGTTCACCTCGAAGAGCGTGGTGGTGCCCTCGCAGGCCGAGGGCGTGAAGATGGGCGTGTCCACCAAGGTGAAGCCGCGGCCGTCGAAGAAGTCGCGCACCGCTTTGATGATCTCGTGCCGGACGCCCAGGATGGCGCGCTGGCGCATGGAACGCAGCCAGAGATGACGATGGTCCATCAGGAACTCGACGCCGTGCTCTTTGAGGGTGATGGGATAAGGGTTCTCGACCGGGATCAACTGCTCGATCTCGAGGTTGGTCACATCCAATTCGAAGCCGCTCGGAGCACGTTTATCCGCGCGCACCTTGCCGGTGACTCGCAACGAAGATTCCTGGGTCAGAATGCGTACCCGCTCAAAGAGCTCCGGCGAAACCGCGCTCTTCACCACCACACCCTGAATCAGGCCCGTGCCGTCGCGGAAGAGCGGAAACAAAAGCTTGCCGCTCTCTCGCAGGTTATAGAGCCACCCCTGGATAAGAACTTCCTGGCCAACGTAATCCGCTACGCGTCGAATCTCAACCGTGGGAATCAAGGGTATTTACCTCGATTAGTTGTCGGGGCGGTCTGCTGCCGCCGTAAATCCTCGACAGGCTGCTGAAGAGTCCACTCCCGTGTCATCCTGGTCCCGCCGGCCTGGGCCGGAGAAGCATCTCGCCCTGCTGTTGGTCGGCAGAAAAGTCCAGAGCGGGATTCTTCGCTCCGCTTCGCTCAGAATGACAGGCCAACAACATTCTGCAGCATTCCGTTAACAATGCGCCGTGGGGCCGGCTGACACGGCTCCGCCTATGGGACGGCCTCGAAGCGATCTATCACTTCGCGGACTCGCGCCAATACATTCGGTTCCTTTCGCTCCGAGTTCAGCTCGAAAAGGATGGGAAACTGTGCGCCCGCCGAGCGGAAGTCGGGAATGGCCTGCGCCCAATCGATCTCCCCCTCATACGGCAGAAGGTGCTCATCCTTTTCGCCATGGTTGTCGTGGACGTGCATGGCGGCGATCCGCTTTTGGAGCGTTCGGAAGGCCGGCTGAACGCCACCCGCCATATGCGCATGGCCCGTATCAAAGCAGACTTTCAAATCCAGCCGCGTGTAGTGCAAGAACGACAGAATGTGTTCGGGGGTGCTTAACTCACTGGGAATATTCTCCAGCAGAATCTCGGCGCCCCGCTCTTTGGCGAAGATGTTCAGGTGTTCAATGGAGGTGAAAGCGGCATCGAACTTACGCAGGTCATACTCTTCACCGGGAAGGCCCAGATGAAGAACGAGGTAACGAAATGGGAGGAGCTCGGCAACTTCGATGGCGCGCTTGATCTCATCCATGGAGGCGATACGCAATCGGCGCCCCAGGTAGGCAATGGAAATCAGCAGCCCTCCCGACCGCCCCCAATTCCAGTCGCTAAAAAGGGGAGCGTGCAGGGAATGAAGAGTAACGGCGTGGTCGCTGAACCACTGCGCCACATCGCGGAGCTGGTTCGGATCGTGATAGTCCAGATGCTGGCGGGCGGCCATGATTTCGAAATCACGCAGGCCCGCGGCCAGTATCTTGTCCAGGGTATGCGAATTGAGCCTTTCTTCCGCAAACAGGGAGGTGGAGAGACCGTAGTTCATCAGTATCCGACCGCCTTTCCGTAAGCCCGCGGATCAGCCGCGCCGAACTTCCATCCCGAGGCAGGATCAATTTCGATCGCCTCGCAGTCACCCATCCTACCGTAAAAATCAATCTGATACCCGGCTTCCTGCAATTCCCGGATGGTGTCCGCCGAAAATCCGACCCGTTCGAGGATCAGCCGGTCAGGTATCCACTGGTGGTGGAAGCGTGGGAAACACACCGCCTGGAGGACGTCCATCTTGAAGACCAGGACGTTCAAGAGCACCTGGAGAACGGTGTTGATGATAGTGCCTCCTCCCGGGGAGCCGAGAACGAGCCGGAGCTTCCCGTCCTGAAGGACCAGGGTAGGGGTCATACTCGAAAGTGGCCGTTTGTGGGGAGCTATGGCATTCGCGTCGCCTTGCACGAGGCCGTACAGGTTGGGCGCGCCCGGCTTGGAGGCAAAGTCGTCCATCTCATCGTTCAAGAGGAAACCCGCGCCCTCCACCGTGACTCCACTTCCATAGCCGTTATTCAAGGTGTAGGTGTTCGCCACCGCGTTCCCCTCAGCGTCCACCACGGAGTAGTGAGTGGTCTGGAGACCTTCAAACGGCTGGGGATTGCCCGCCTGGATAGGGGCATCCGGCTTGGAATGCAGGATCTCCGCCCGCAGCTTCGCCGCATAGTCTTGACTCGTGAGGCGTGCCACCGGCACCGAGACGAAGTCGGCATCCCCCAGGTAAGCAGCGCGGTCGGCGTAAGCGTGACGCATGGCCTCGGTGATGAAATGCATGGATTGGAACGAATCCGGCACTCCCAAGTCAAGGGGCTGGAGGATATTAAGCATTTCAATCAACCCCACGCCTCCGGAACTCGGCGGGGGAACACTCAGAACCTCGTAACCCCGAAAGTGACCAACCAGTGGCTGGCGCAGCGTCGGTTGATAATGGGCCAAGTCTTGCTCGGTGATGAGGCCACGGTACTTGCCCATGGTGGCGACAATAGCCTGCGCGACGCGACCCGCATAAAAGCCATTCGCCCCCCGATGAGCGACAGCCTCAAGCGTTCGAGCCAGTTCCGGCTGCTTGAAAACCTCGCCAGGCTCGTACAGGCGTCCATCCCGGAGGAAAATTCGGCGTGAAGCATCGAACTTCGAGAGGAGGTCCCGGTCCAGGCGGAGCGATTCGCTGAGGTCGTAGCTGACCGCGAAACCATGCTTGGCGAGGCGAATCGCGGGCGCCATCACGCGGGCCAGCCCAAGTCTCCCATATTTCTGCTCGGCCAGCGCAAGGCCGGCCACCGTGCCAGGAACCGCGGCCGACAAAGCTCCAACCGTACTGGCGTCCGGAATGAGTTCCCCACTGGAGTTGACGTACATGTTTCGGGAAGCCGCCGCCGGCGCCGCCTCACGGTAGTCCACTACCACGGCTTCGCCACTCACCAAGCGGATCAACATAAATCCGCCCCCGCCGATATTCCCCGCCACCGGATAAGTGACCGCGAGGGTAAACCCAACCGCCACCGCAGCGTCCACGGCGTTGCCACCGGCGCGAAGGATTTGGACCCCCACTTCGGATGCCAAAGCCTCGCTCGACGCCACCATCCCATGCCGCGCGGCCACAGGACTGAAAGCGAGTGCAGAGAGCGCGAAGGTCAAAAGAACAAGGGGCGGGAAGAGCTTTTTTTGCCAACTGAAATGCACAGTGCCTTGGCCACGAATGCTAGTGCTTAGTTGCATAGATTCCCGCTATTATTTATGACCCTCGGAAGGGCGGGGCTTTAGCCCCGCCGCCGCGGGGCGGAGAGTTGAATGGGCCTTTAGGCCCTGAAGCCGCGTCGCTCAGGGGCTAAAGCCCCCAAATCCCACCTGCGCCCTACGGCGGGGCTGAAGCCCCGCCCTTCCACCCCCGACAAATAAGGTCGCTAACTTCTACAACTAAGCACTAGACAATGCGAATGAGCGTTCGCCGCTCGTTGACCTTCGTGCATACGTCTGGTGGAACGCCGTCAAGCACCTTACTCTAGGGGAAACCACCGAGAGGCGTCAAGACGAAGGAATGTCATGGGTGCGCGACGTAAGAGTCAAAGTCCCTCGGATGTAGCGCGGGCATCCTGGCCGCGTCGTCCGATGCAGATCATTTTCGTTTGGCCCTTGCGGAAACGATTCTTTCCCTCTCCCTTGGGGAGAGGGTGTCCCGCGACCGGCGCTTTCACCAGCCAGAGCGGGACGGGTGAGGGATCGGTTGCACGCTGAGGAGGATCAGATCGGCGAACATGACGAAGCAACCCCTCACGTCACGCCCTCTCCGCCAAGGGAGAGGGCCTCATTTCCGACTTCGGGCCTCCGTGTCCCGCCGACCTGTGCCCCTGCGCAAGACCGGATGACGCGCGGCTAAAAGCCGCAGACCTAAGAGGCAGGTCTGCGCTTGTTCCGAAAGCCAAGTGTCGAGTCTGTTTGTCGCCGTCCTGAATGAAAGCCAAACGAGGAGGACACAGCACACGAGGAATATCCAAAACCCATATGTCGGATTATAGGTAATCAGAGATCCCTGAGGTGAAAGTCTGTCAAGCCACGGCACCGAGTAGACCGATTCGTACTGAAGCGTGCCTATATATGCCAGGAAGTACGTCGACAGGCCAAGGACGCAGACAGCAAGGAAACGCCGAACCTCATACAAGAACACGGGAAGCGGTTTGGCTCGATGGGAACGAAGCAGAACATCTAGAATGCAGATCAGAACGAAGGCCACTGCTACAGTTACCTGAATTCTTGCGTCGCGAAATGTTGGCAGGTTGAGGGCATAAATGTCGTCAGATGGGCGTTGGTGCAGTAGGAACTCAAATCCTCTGAAAGAATCGCCATCCTGCGCGTTCTCCTTCGTCCACGTGAGCGTAAGACTGATAATGGCTACGCACGCAAGGGTGATCGCGAACCATCTAGATCCGTTTGACAGGTGCTCCGGGACGTCCTTATCCTGGTGTTCGGAAGGGGGTCGATTGTTTTCAAGATACGACCTCCGAGTAACCATCAACATGCACGTGAGAAGGATGAGGCAAGCGTAGAGCGCAAACGGGTAGCTGAAAATAATCGAGTCCGTCAAATACACGAGAGTTAAAGTGAAGCTTGAAATTACTCCGAGCAGTAGTAGGACTACCGCGATGCTGAGAGTGCCCACCGCTAGACCAACGGGAGGCACTTCGAGCCATTTTTCCACACGGGAAGCAGCTTGTCGGAACGGAGCAGCTAGGAACTGAGCCACTGCCATTGCCTGGAAAAGGTCATCGCCGGCCCTGTTTCGCAGATGGGACCGGAGTTGCCGCCTGTAGGCGGACTGCTGAAAACCAAGCACTACAACTACCGTTAACACCGCAAGAACGCAAAACGGAATGACCTTAGCAACCGTTAGAGCATTGACTATAATCGTGCTGCTGGATTGCTCGGAAGAAAGTTGGATTTGAAGACGGTAGGCCTCGTGTCTCTTTGTGTCGTAATCAACAAAGGCTTTCCTCCTTTCATTGGCGGCTTTGGCAAGGAGGTCAAAAGGTGATGTAGTCGGCCAGGAGAGCATCTCGTCAGTATTTCTTGTAATTTCAATCCAAGTGCGACTCGAACCCACATGACACGTGTCTTCCGAGGAGAGAACAAGGGGCTGCGGCCGGGGTGTGCCAGGGTTGGGGTGAAGCGATTCGCGGGCTTGCTGATCGAGATTTTTCTGGAGGGTGTTTTGCTGGTCCACTAGGTACTCGCAGAAGGTCCTATCTATCTTTTCGGCCTCTCGGCTGCCATTCGAGAGCGAAGACCAGACAACAAGCAATACCACAATTGTAAGAATCAGCAGCGACACCCTTAGCTTGACAGTTCTCCAAATGAGTTCAGCAAGCCTGACTTCGGATTCGTTTGAACTGTCCATGACTTTTCACTGACCTTAGGACAAACGGAACATCTCTGTCAATACGTGTGAACCGCGGGTAGTGTGATATTGTTGCGTTTCTCGCCCCTAACTCCCGCCATGGAAGCTGGTATAGCTGACCATATCTGGACGATAGGAGAGGTGATTTCCTAGCGACCTAGGCTGCCGTGTCCGAGTGACAACCAATGAGACAATTGGCCCCCGATGTTAATGGGGATCTCCCAGAAGACGTTGCGCATGGTGTCCCGAGGCGAGACAACGCCTGTTAGTATCAGAAGAACAAATATCATAACCGCCGAAGCTAGAAATACGACCGCATAATGCAGTGCCGTTTTCGCAAAGGACAACAACCCAATCCATGCGTACAACCCAGATGACATCAGCGAGATTATAGCTATGATCAATAATAGCGCGCCTAGAGGGGCACCCCATGTTAGCAACAAACGCTGCTCTTTCTGCTGCGTAGCCGTACTTTCATCTTTGTGCCCAGGGAAAAAGAATTTGATAAGAAGAAAACAGACCAAGGGGACACCTACTCCAGCTGCGATCTGTTCATTTGGAACGTGGTAGACATAACGAGCGATCAAGACGCCAGTCACAGAAATCATGAACATGCGCGGGACTCCACTAACAACGGAAATCACAGCTTTGGTGATCCCGCTAAGTTGTAGTGCTTTGTTGTTCTGGTTCGGTCTCATGTCTGCCAGCCTCGGCTTTTCGCTTTCCATGGGAGGGTTTGAAAACTGTAACCATATCCCCACCCAATTGAATGTAAATGTACAAAAAGATCAGGTATATTACTGTTTCCTCTAACCGTAAGGCTCCTACCATCCATTTCGGGGTAATCCATTCAAATCCACGATCCAGTCCCCTGTGGACCTCCATAAAAAGCGCAAGCGCGATGACACGTTGCAAAGCTTTCCATACGCGTCGCCAAAAGGCCCAATCCAAGGTGTGCGCTCCTCCTAGCCAGATGCATCCCACGACTTGAACAAAGGATAACCAAAAAGAGTACCCCGTCTATCAAGAAATTAACACAATGTCAACAATGAAATGTCTTGCAAGTACAACCAGCAACGCACAGATATATCACTACCGAACCGCGGAACAGCCTAGTCCTCGCCATAGGCGCAAGGTACGGAGCAGAAGGTCAGAGCTAAAAAGCAGGTCTGGGTGACTTGCTGCTTCGCACGTACCAAAGAAACCGCTCACCCGGCCCGCGCCGGCTGGTGAAAACGCCGGTCGCGGGCCACCCTCCCCGCGGGAGAGGGCCGTTTCCCTAGCCCGACCCACCCGAATGTCGTTATTTCGGTTCAATGCGGTTTTTCATCTCTTTGCGGATCAGGTCAGGATTATCAAGTGGTTCGCCGGGCTTAGCCTCGAGGCCCGGTTCCTTTACCTTCGCCGGATCGAAAATCCGGGTGTCTGAAGGCAAGGCGGTGTACGGTGTGAAGTCCGGAGTGTTTGTAAACATGTCGGAGAGGTCCGTAGCTGCGGCGTCGTATTGATTGATGAAAGGCATGCCAAGAATCAAATCGAACGTCTTGAGAATGCTCGCCATGCTGGTATGGATGTGTGAGACGCCCGGCTTCGCATAAGGGCTGATCATCAGCAACAGGCTGCGGTGAGCATCCACGTGGTCCTGGCCGCTCTGCGCGTCGTCTTCGGTCACGAAGATGGCCATGTCTTTCCAGAAAGGGCTGCGAGAAAACAACTCCACCAGCTTGCCCAGCGCCAAGTCGTTATCCGCCACGTAGGAAGCCCGATAGGCGAATCCATCCTCAGGGCGCGGGTCGGCGGTGTGATCGTTAGGGAGCCAGATGTAGATAAACTGTGGCAGAGGTTTCTTACCGCTTACGAATTCATCGAACTCTTTCCTAAACTGGGCGAAGCGATACTGGTCGGAGATGTTGGTATTGAAGGTTGGATAGTCTCGCGACGTGTTATCGAACAGAACCCTCGGCATGGGCGCATTCACGGATTGCCGCGCGCCCGTGGGATACTCCCCCGCACTTTCGTCGTCGCCCGGCAATTCCAGTCCTTCGCCATAATTGCGGAAGGTAGCATGAGCCCGCGCCAGGTTTTCCCACAGCGAACCGTTTTCAAGGTAAGTCTCGGGAATTGTGGATGAGGCCCCGATGTCCAGCCGCCCTGGGGCGTCCTGGTCGGGCACGAATTCAAGCTTGCCGCCGTAGCTGGCGGGCCAAGCCGTTTCTAAGAGTTCATTTGGGTAGTTGCCTACCAGCCAGTGATGGCCGTCCACCGAGACGTCCGAATCCACGTAGAAGTTGTCGCTGAACGCAAAGCGCTTAGCCAGGGCATGTTGGTTGGGTGTGACCTGCACGTGCTCCAGCGTAGGTTCATTCTCTTCCTTGACGGTAGCGTCAATCCCCCAGCGGGCCAGCGTGGCGTCGCGCTCCGCGTCGGCGCCGCCCAGGTCGCCCAACATTTCGTCAAAGGTCCGGTTCTCTTTAGTGATGAAAACCACATGGCGGATCTTCGAGCTGGGTGAGCCTGGGAAGGGAACAGGGAAGTCTGCGGAACGCTTGGACGCTGGCGCCTGTGCCTGCGCCAGGAAACTTGGAATAAAGCCGTTGTTCCTCATCACCTGGAGCGTGAGGGGGCGCAACGCGTAGTCTTTCGGGATCGTCAGGATTGAAACCGTCCCCTTGGTGATGTCGCCGATGTAAGCACCCTCCGGGCCGAGTTGAAAATCTCTCCCCCCATTGGGGCCTGCGCCAAAGCCCTTGGCATTGGCCACAAAGAGCGTCTTGCCGTCAGCACTCACCGCCACTCGCGCCGGGAACCAACCGCTGGGAATGAAACCCAGGAATTGCATGTGGTCGGTTTCCACCACGGCGACAGCGTTGATGCCAGCGCAGGCGATGTACAAGCGCTTTTCATTGGGACTGAGTGCCATGCCGAAAGGCAGGACGCCACGCAACCCTTTGACGGCGCTTGCGGGAGTGAGCAAGGCATTCTCCTCCACCTTCCCGCTGCGGGCGTCAATCACACTGATGCTGTCCTGGGTTGCGTTTGAGACAAAGATCTTCCTCTTTCCTGCGACCACGGCTCCCGGGCTACTTCCGGCCACGATCAGGCCGCCAATGGGTAGCCCGGTTCGTATTCTGTCGAGCACCTTGGGGCTCGAAGGAACCCTCACATCGATCACGTAAAGCGAATTTGATTCGGGAACGTTCGGGTCACCCAAACCGGTAATCTGCTTGCCTTCCACGGCGGCGCCTTCTTCGGCCTCCTTGGAGGGGTATCCAAACGCCGGGAAGGTGATGCCCGTATCTCGTGCATTCTTGGCATCGTAACCCGGAACCAGCGTGTAGCTGAACGTTCCAACATTGGATACGTAAACCCTTTTCCCATCCCGCGAGAGCGCCAGCCCAAAGGGCATCCGGCCCACGGCAATGCTGGCGATGACCTCTTTGCTGTTCGTATCGAAAACCACCAAGCGGAAGTGTGCAAGATCCAGGACATAGAGGCTTTTGCCGTCATGCGAGAGCAGGAGTTCTCCGCTGAGGCTGTGGTTGTAGGTTCTGCTCTGGAACTCACCCTCCAGGCTAAGAGAGCCCAGCCGTTGGTGCGTTACCAGGTCAAAGATGCCAACCTTCCCGTTGTTGCCTTCGGACAGGTAGAGCGTGCGATTGTCGCCAGCGATGCCGGCGCCCATAAAAACGCTCTCCGGATCAGCGTCGGAAGATTTGAAGCCGGGGGGAATCTGGGCCACTTGGGGAGCAAGCCCGAAAATGTCCGTCACGATGCTTGCCGAAAAAGGATGCGTGCCGCTGTTAACGGTGACCAGGGTTTTGCCGTCCGGGCTGAGCCCGAGGCCATAGGGATGGGGCGCCACCTTCACCTGCTTGCCGAAAGGGGTTATAAGGCGCCCATTGGGAAGAACGGTCATTCCTCTGAGATCAATCTTCACCGGTAAGCGGCCCGCAGGAGCTTGCAGAAGCTTAGATTTAACCGTCTGAGCATCTTCTGCGGGAAAACTCCATCGAACCGGTGCGAACACAATGGAAGCCAGGAACAGGGAAATGAGAACGCGACGCTGCATGGGCGGCAACCCCTTTTGTGTGACATAGACTCAGTGTAGCACGAGGGCCGGATGTCTCCACGTCACACTTGCCATGCCCCGACGCCATATCGTGCTGACCAGCGCGTAATTCTGGTATCCTGATTCAGTTTGTAGACTTTTCGGGGAGGATTTATGTGCTGAAGAGGCCCCCGATTAGTGTATTGACAGCGGTTTTACTGATGCTTTTCCTGCTCCATGTCGCCATTGCAGGGAAAGCAACTGACTACCCCCGCCGTCCCAAGCTGGTCCTGATACTCGTAATCGATCAATTCCGATATGACTACTTGGTGCGCTTTAGGCAGCGATTCGTTGCGGGCGGATTCAACCTCTTGCTGAACGGCGCCAACTTTGCAGATTGTCGATACGACTACGCCACAACTAGCGCAGGCCCCGGCCATGCCACTCTGTTGACAGGGGCGTACGCAAACGTACACGGGATCATCGGGAATGAATGGTACGAGCCAACGCTTCGCCGAACGGTCAATTGCGTCGAGGACCCAACCACAAAGTTAGTCAGCGAGCCCGACCGGGCCAGCGCGACCCCGGGATTCTCGCCGCACTACCTTATCGGCAGCACTCTGGGGGACGAATTGCGGGCCGCCACAGACTTTCGTTCGAAAGTCGTGGCCATCTCACTCAAAGACCGCGCGGCAGTGCTCATGGGTGGCCACTCGCCGTCCGCCGTGTACTGGTATGACCCGGGTTCGGGCCGTTTTGTTACCAGCACCTACTACATGCCGGCGCTGCCTTCCTGGGTAGCGGAATTCAACCGGAATTCGCCGGTGAAGGAATACTGTGGCGGGAAATGGACAGTCTTGGCAGAAACAACGGGTGCAAGCGGCCAAACGCTGGGGGAATATCGCGGGATGCCCGAGGAATCGTGCCCTGACCCGAAGTTTCTGGGTTGGCTTCAGCACACTCCCTTTATGAATGAAATTGAACTGGCTTTTGCTCGTGAGGTCGTGCGGAACGAACGCCTTGGCCAGGGAACCGATCCCGACCTGTTGGCCATATCTCTCAGCGTAAACGACTCTATCGGTCACGCGTTTGGCCCCTACAGCCCTCAAGTTGCTGATGTAACCTTGCGAACGGACCGCTATCTGGCCTCGTTCTTTGCCGAGTTGGATAAGCTTGTTGGGCTCAACAACGTGTGGATCGCCCTCTCGGCGGACCACGGAGTTGCTCCGAACCCGGGATTCATTCAGGACCACAAGTGGGGTCCAGGCAACGCCCAGTCTGCCTTGATCCGCAACGCTGTCGAAACTGCGATGGCTTCGGCATTCGGGCCGGGGGCGTGGATTGAAGGAATGGAGGGGCCCTACATTTACCTTGACCACCACGCTTTGATGAACCACCATATTCAACCCTTACAGGCTGAAGAGGTGGCGGCTACGGCTGCTGTTTCCGCGCCCGGAGTGACGGCAGCCTTTACGCGCACCCAGCTATTGACCGGCAGTTTGCCCTCGTCACCTTTCGCCCGTGCAGCGTCGAACAGTTTCAACCCCAAGCGAGGGGGTGACGTCTTCGTAGTGTTGGACCCCTACGCACTGCCTGTTTCAGGGTCCAGAGAAACTACTCATGGGAGCCTTTGGAACTACGATTCGCAAGTACCCTTGCTGCTTTGGGGTAGCGCCTTCAAACCGGGCGTCTATTTCAGCCGATGTCAGCCAATCGACCTTGCAGCGACATTGGCTGCCGCCCTGGGTTTGACCCAGCCCTCCGGTTCCCAAGGCAGCCCACTTGAGCCAGCACTAAGGCAGTAGCGGTACGGTACGCTCGAAAACTCAGCCATGGCACAGGCGATTCAGATTCGGAAAGGGGCCATTTCGCCCTTTTACATATTTCGACTGAGTAGCCTGAAAATAAGCTGCCAGCCAAGTTTTAGTCAGACCGTATAGACTACTTTTCATGGGGAGCTTTTCACAAGGGGAGCTTTTCACTTGACAGTGTATCCCAAATTGTCTAAAGTAGGCAATTCCATCACGTAACCAGTTGCACACAAGTTTGGCCAGCTCAGACCAGAGAGGGCGCGTGCTGATTGGAGGATGAATGAAGAGACTTATTATAGGCTGTGCGGTGGCGGGGTTAATCGCACTGTCAGCCAAGTCCGAAGCAAGGTCGTCCGCTTCGATCAGACTATCCCCCTTGGCCGTAATGCCGGAGGAAAAATACCAAATCGGAGTAGCAAGCTGGTACGGTCAAGAGTTCCAGGGGAGCGCGACGGCGAACGGAGAGGTTTACGACTTAAACGGATTCACAGCAGCGCACCAAACGCTCCCTTTTGGAACTACCGTCCGAGTCACTAACCTCAAGAATAATAAGAACATATTGCTGCGGGTCAACGACCGTGGGCCGCACATCGGACGGCGTCTGATTGACGTTTCGTGGGCAGCCGCTAAGCGCCTGGGATTTGTCCACTCCGGCACCACGCCGGTTCGTGTGGAAGTTGTAACCTATCCAAAATGGTCTCTCTCACTATCAATGGCCAAAACCAACAATTGATCCGCTCGCCACTCCTCCGAACAGGTTTCGACCCTTGATCCCCAGAGGGGATCAATAGAGTAGCCAGGGGCAACGCCCCCGGAAAACGTGCCCCCAACCAGGCCCGACCCGTCAGGTGACGTGTCGAATCCGGGTGGCGTCACTGGTCTTGCGTCCCGCGGCTCAGGGTGATACGACTTTCAGGGTCGGGGAACGAACGTGGCGCTTTCTGGGGGCGTTGCCCCCGGCTACTATCTTCTGCCCTTGCAGGGCACGAAAAACCTACCCTTCGGTCTTACCCCGCTGCACCCTGTTTCTGACATCACGGAGAGCCGATTTCGGCTATCCATGCTCAGAATGGTGCCGAGCGCCTCGGTGCAACGTACCTTGGAGCGAAATACAAGACCGACGACTTCTTCTCAATGTTTTGCATTAGGCGCGTACAATCAGGTGACCTTCGGCTTCCTTCCACGTCTAAATCTCCTGAGTAGAAACCCACGGATTGAGAGGCCGGTTGCCTGTCCAAGGTTGCTAGGAAGCAGCATGGCCGACTGCCACCTATAGGGATGGAACATTTCCTGCCGTTGTCGCGTACTTGAAACCAGACACCCGGCGTAGCGCCTGGGTCCGAGGAAAACCGATGGCAAACAACAATCATAAGAAGCGGCGGCGGTGGATCGTCGCGGGAGTTGCCTTCATTGTCCTGGTTGGGTGCGGATTTGGCATTGCCGCAGCATTACGACCGAATCGTCAGATTGATGCCTCCAAATTGGCCGCGGTCGAACGCGGGGACTTGGCTCGTTCCGTGGTCGCCACAGGCAAGATTGAGCCTCTGGCAAAAGTGGATGTCAAATCGAAGGCCAGCGGGATCGTGGAGAAGATCTTTGCCGAGTATGGCGACCGCGTGAAGCAGGGCCAGGTGCTCGTCGAGCTGGACAAAGAGCAGTTGCACGCCCAGGTGGCTGAGGCCCGCGCCAACTTGCAGGCCGCAGAGGCTGCCGTTCAATCAGCGCAGGCGACTTTCGAGCGCAACGTTGTGGACGCGATGGGTCCTGACCTGCCCTTCCTGAAATCCACCGCCGAGCGCAACCGGAAGCTGGCTGCCGAAGGGCTGATTTCCGCCTCATTGCTCGATGACGGTGAAAAAGCCTATCAGATGGCGCTGAATAAGCAGTTGTCAGCCCAGCGCAATGTGGCGGTCAGCCGCGCCGACGTCGCGCGCGCGAAGGCCCAGGTGGCCCAAATGCAAGCGGCCCTCGAAAACGCCGAGGAGGACCTCCGCAATTCCACCATTGTCAGCCCGATGGATGGATTGGTGCTGTCCAGGGACGTGGAAGTGGGTGACGCCATCAGTTCAATTCTGATCCTGGGGTCGCAGGCGACAAACATCATGACCCTGGGAGATGTGAGCGAAGTTTACGTCAAAGGCAAAGTGGACGAAGCCGACATCAGCAAGGTCTACTTTGGTCAGCCCGCGCGCATCTCGGTCGAGTCGCTCAAAGAAAAGAAGTTCCTGGGTAAAGTAACCAAGATCTCCCCCCTAGGCGTCGAGAAGGACAACGTTACAACCTTCGAGGTCCGCGTCTCGATTCAGAACCCCACCGGGGAGCTGAAAGCAAACATGAGCGCCAATGCTGAAATCATCCTGGAGGAGAAACAGAAAGTACTGATGGTGCCTGAGGCGGCGGTGATCTATGACAAGGACCGCCGCACTTCCTTGGAGACTCCCGATCCTGGGTCCAAGACTGGCCGGCGCAAACTCTCGGTGAAACTGGGCATTTCTAATGGCGTAAAGACAGAACTTGTTGAAGGCCTGAAAGAAGGCCAGCAGGTTATATTGCAGTGACGAGTGACAAGTGACGAGTGACGAGCGGAAAAGCAGAAGTCAGAATTCAGGAGTTGGTTTCTACAAACTTCCCGCCTGTTCTTCACTGACACGTGAAACCTGGCACCTGCACATTTGCTCGTCACTTGTCACTCATCACTTGTCACTAGGTTGATGTCACTGGGCATTCAAGACAGGTTCAACAATGGTCCTTCGCGATCTCATCCTCGACACGTTGCGCACCCTGTGGTCTCACAAGCTGCGGACCTTCCTCACCATGTTCGGCATTGCCTGGGGGATCATCTCCATCACCCTGATGATTGCCGCCGGAGAAGGATTGCGCGTCGGCCAAATGAGACAGCAGGAGACCTTCGCCAAGGACTTGATGATCATCTTCAATGGCCGGACCAGCATGCAAGCGGGCGGGCTGCGGGCAGGCCGTCAAGTGAACTGGCAGGATTCGGACGTGCCCGCCGTGGCGGAGGAGGCCACTGCCTGCCGGTACGTCTTGCCGGAGCTCGAGCGGGAGAACTTATCCACGCGCAGCCTTTACAACAATGCCTCGCCGTTGGTCACGGGTTCGCTTCCCCCGTTCGCTGAGATTCGTTCGATCCACGTCGCTGAAGGCCGGTTCTATGACTGGGGAGACAATGCCCAGGGGCGCCGCGTGGCCTTCCTTGGCAGCAATATCAAGAAGCAACTCTTCTCGACCCGTCCCGCTGTCGGTGAGAGCATTTACATCAACAACCTGCCTTACACCGTTATCGGAATCATGGAAAGCAAAGACCAGAACAGTTGCTATGACGGCTGGGACGTGGATAAGGTCTTCGTCCCCTTCAGCGCCATGCTGCGCGATTTTCCCAACAAACCTCCTCAGCTTTCCACCAGCGTTGATCATTTGTTGGTGGCCCCGAAGTCGCTCGAGGAGCACGAAACCTGCAAGTGGCAAGTGCGCCGCGCGCTCGGACGCATCCACAACTTCGACCCTCGAGACAAGGAAGCCGCTCCCATCTGGGACACGGTCGAGGAGGCCAAGGGATTTCAGAAGATCATGGACAGCATGAAGCTCTTCTTGGGAGCGGTGGGCATCACTACACTGCTGCTGGGGGGAATCGGCGTGATGAACGTCATGCTGGTGGCGGTGCGCGAACGCACCCGTGAAATCGGCGTTCGCAAAGCGGTGGGCGCCAGCGCCCGGGCCATTCTGAGCCAGTTCTTCATCGAGGCGCTCATCGTCGTTCTGTTGAGCGGAGGTCTGGGCATGGGCATCGCCTACGGTCTCTGCGGGCTCGTCGACCTTTTCCCCATGCCGGTCTTCTTTGCGGGTCTCTTGCCAACCTGGAGATCCGCCGTGATTTCATTCGCGATTTTGGGCACCATCGCCGTGTTCTCGGCGCTTTACCCGGCGCGCCGCGCCGCCATGGTGGATCCCATCGACGCCCTGCGGTATGAGCCGGGAGGCTAGCTGTCAGCTATCAGCCGTCAGCTATCAGCTCTCAGCTTTCACCTGATTGAGAGGACGGAAAGGATGGAACGTGCCGCCTCGGAGCCCTTCCGGACACCCAACATGGGAGGCGAGGCGAAGCGAGGTCATTTAAAGATCCGAAAGTCTGGCAAGAGGGACATGAATTGACGCTCTCGATCTACCGGGCGACCAAATCATTCCCCCAAGTTCAGGGCTGGAAGCTGATAGCTGATGGCTGAAAGCTGACAGCCCAAGGTGAGAACGACGTGTTCCGAGAAATCCTCATCCAAGCCTGGTCCGCACTCCGCCGCCAACCGCTGCGTAGTTTCCTCACCATGTTGGGGATTACGTGGGGTATTGCCGCTGTCGCGCTCCTGATCGCCTACGGCCGAGGGCTTCGGTCCGTGGTCGTCGCGGCCTTTGACGCCTTCGGCAAGGGAGCGGTCATATGCTGGCCCGCTCAGACCAGCGAGCAGGCGGGAGGCCAGCGCGCCGGCAAGCACGTGGTCTTCGAAAAAGCGGACCTGGACCTGGTTCGGGAAAACGTCACGCTGGTCAGGACCGCCTGCCTGGAAACGGTGCGTTGGCTTCCTATCTCTTACGGTGACCGTCTGGCCAATACCGCCATTCGCGGGGTCTGCCCCGAGTATGGCGAGATGCGCAACGAAGTGCCCAGCGCCGGCCGCTGGATCAGCCCTGAGGACGTGCTCGAGCGCCGGCGCGTGGTGTTTCTCGGAGCCCGTCTCCGGGAAAAGCTCTTCAGTGGCCAACCTGCCGTAGGCGAAACGGTTCGCATCAGCGGTACCCGGTTCACCGTGGTCGGAACCATGGACCGCAAGATTCAGGACAGCAATTATTTCACCAGCGACGACGAATCCGTCTGGATCCCGTATTCCACCGCAGGGGATATCTGGAACACTCGCTATGCCTCCGTGCTGGTGTTTGAGCCCCTCGCGCCCCGGTTCGAGAAGGAAGCCATGAGGCAAGTACGCGCGGAGGTGGCTAAGCGCCAGCGCTTTTCACCCACGGATGAGCGCGCCATCATGATGTTCGGCCGCGAGCAGTTCCGGCCCATCATCGATGGCATCACCATTGGCTTTGAGGCCCTGTTTACGTTCGTCGGAGCGCTCACCCTTGGCATTGGCGGCGTGGGGCTGATGAACATCATGTTAGTGGCCGTGGAAGAACGCATCCGGGAGATTGGTCTGCGCCGCGCCCTGGGCGCCCGCCGCTGGCAAATCCAGTTGCAATTCCTGGCCGAAGCGCTGGTCATCACCGCGATTGGCGGCGCCATTGGCATTGGCCTCGCCTATGCTGCCTCCGCGGCCATCGGACCGCTTCCCCTTTACGGCCCTCTCTACGAAGACACATCCGGTAAAGGCGACATCCACATTTATATTTCGCTTGGCACCGTCGGTGTTTCCACGGCCATCCTGATCTTCGTGGGACTCCTCAGCGGCTTGGCGCCGGCCATCCGCGCCTCTCACCTCAATCCCGTCGAAGCTCTCCGTTATGAGTGAGCACTTTCACCAATTAGCTGCCGACGAATGAGTCCAGGCGCTTGCGCCCAAAGATCGCAAAAAGGTTTGCGATCCTCCAACCGTGCCATGCCTGATGCAGGGGCAGACCCGCCGAACCGCCCCGACAGCCCACTCGCAAACGGCAGAGGCGTCAAGCAGATTAATGGCTTGAATCCTTAAACCGGCTGACGTAAGATGGCGGCTTTCGCAAGGCGGGAAGCACTGACTCTGAATGCGGCGCGGAATGACGCCGAAGGAGCACGTCATGGAGAGATGGGTGGGCAGAGTTTTGAAGGCGACTTTCCAAAGGAAGTGGCTACTGGCGGTATTCGCCCTGGTCCCGCTCTGCGGGATCGGCGCGCGGGCGGAAGAGCCACGGTACTTTGCCATCCGCCATGCGCGCATCGTGCCGGTTTCGGGACCTGAGATCAAGAGCGGCACGGTGGTAATTGCCAAGGGCCTGATCGCGGCGGTGGGGGAGAATGTGAGCATCCCGCCGGAAGCCTGGGTGATCGAAGGAAAGGGCCTGACGGTGTACCCCGGCTTCATCAACGCGCTGAGCGATCTTGGACTAGGCCCGCCAGCGCCGGCCGCGCCCGGACCGCCAGGAGGTGGCGGGGGCCCCGCCAGGGGTCAACCTCAGCAGCCGCAGCCGGTCTCTCACGGCCCGCAGGATCGACCGGCGAGCACGCCCTGGATGAATGCGGCAGACGAACTCAAGCCCGACGACAAGCGAGTTGAAACCTGGCGCAACGCCGGCTTCACCTCCACTCTGGCCGCACCGATGACCGGGATTTTCCCGGGCCAAGGCGCGGTGGTGAACCTCGCTGGCGAGCGACCGGGCGAAATGGTGGTGGCCGCGCCCAGCGCCCTTCTTATTACCCTCCAACCCCTGCGAGGCTTCGGAAACTTCCCCGACTCGTTGATGGGCGTGATCTCCTACGTCCATCAGGTCTTTCTGGATGCCAACTGGTACAACCAGTCGGAGTCCATTTACCGCGCGCATCCGGTCGGGTTGGAGCGGCCCGCCTATGACCGGACGGAGATCGTCGTAAACGACGCGCTGGCCTCCGGACGTCCGGTCTTGTTGCCTGGAAACACCGCGCAGGAAATTCACCGGGCGCTGGTGCTGGCGGATCGCGCGGGCGCGCGTGCCGTCATTTACGGCGGCCAGCAAGGCTACGAGGACGCCGATGAACTGGCGGCAGCGAAGGTTCCGGTGCTGGTGAACCTGAAGTGGCCGGAGAAGGAGAAAGACGCAGACCCGGAGGCCGAGGAGCCGTTGCGCGTGCTCCGCTTCCGTGACCGCGCGCCCTCATCCCCGGCCGCGCTCCAGAAGGCAGGCGTGAAGTTCGCTTTCTATTTTGAAGGGATCGGAGCTCCCAAGGACGCGCTTAAGAACGCGAAGAAAGCCGTCGACGCGGGTCTCGCTGCCGATGCCGCCCTGCGTGCTTTCACCCTGAACGCGGCGGAGATCCTGGGCGTGGGCGACCGTTTGGGCTCCATCGAGCCCGGCAAGATTGCCAACCTGGTCGTGACCGATGGGGATATTTTCAATGAAAAGACCAAAGTGAAAATGACCTTTGTGGACGGCCGCCGCTACGAAGTGCGCGAGCCCGGACGCCCCACGGCGCCCCCAACCGTCAAGCTGGCCGGGAAGTGGAAAATCAGCCTGACGGGTGCGCAGGGCCCGGAGGAGGCTACGGCGGACCTCAGCATGGAGCCCGATGGTACGCTCGCCGGATCGCTCACCGGCGTCTCCGGCGCCATGGTAGGGTCCATGGGCACGGTCTCGATCCGCGACGGCTGGGTGAGCGGCAACCAGTTCAGCTTCACGCTCAGCCTGACCTTCGGAGGCAGTCCCATCGATGTCATCTTCAGCGGGACGCTCGAAGGCGAGCAGATGAAAGGGATAGCCAGCGGGGGCGGCGCGTCGGTGGACTTTACGGGCTCGCGCCCCAGCAGCACGGCTGCAACTGTAAATACCCATCAGGAGGTTGAGTAGATGAAACGCGCATCCCGTTCGATAAGCGTGGTGGCGATGCTGTCCCTCCTGGCGGTTTGCGCCCTTGGGGCTAAGGCGGCAGAGGTCACGTTAATCAAGTCCGGCACCATCCTTACCATCACCAAGGGGACGATTGAAAACGGTGACGTCCTGATCCGGGACGGCAAGATCGCGGAGGTGGGCAAGGGCTTGACGGCGCCTGAGGGCGCCAAGGTGATTGATGCCACAGGCCTGTTCGTGATGCCGGGCATCATCGACTGCCATTCGCACATCGCGGTCGCCGGAAGCGTCAACGAAGGCAGCGTCAGCGTCTCTTCAATGGTGAACATCGCCGACGTCTTGAACCCCGAGGACGTTGACATCTATCGCGACCTGGCGGGCGGCGTCACCACCGCCAACATTCTGCATGGCAGCGCCAATGCCATCGGGGGCCAAACCATCGTGATCAAGCTTCGGTGGGGAAAGCTGGCTGAAGATCTTCCCTTCGAAGGCGCGTTGCCGGGTATCAAGTTCGCCCTGGGAGAAAATCCCAAGCGCTCCGGCTCCTCGATTTCCGGGACACCGCCGCGGTATCCCTCCACGCGCATGGGCGTGATGGACGTATACCGCGAGGCTTTTTCGGAGGCGGTGGATTACAAGAAAGCCTGGGACGACTACAACCGCAAGAAAGCAGCCGGCGAATCGAACTTGATTCCGCCTCGGCGTGACCTGAAACTCGACCCGCTCCTGGAGGTACTGGAGGGCAAGCGGCTGGTGCACATCCACTGCTACCGCGACGATGAGATCCTGCAGATGATCCGCGTGGCTGAGGAGTTCCACTTCAAGATTGCGACCTTCCAGCACGTGCTCGAGGGCTACAAAATTGCGGATGAAATCGCCAAAAGCGGCGCGGGTGCATCCACATTTTCCGACTGGTGGGCCTACAAGGTGGAGGCCTACGACGCCATCCCGTACAATGCCGCCCTCATGACCGAACGCGGCATCGTGGTCTCGATCAACTCCGATAGCGGCGAGGAGGCCCGGCACCTGAACCAGGAAGCGGCCAAGAGCATGAAATGGGGCGGGCTTTCGCACGATGAGGCGCTGAAGCTGGTGACGATAAACCCGGCCATCCAGTTGCACATCGCGGACCGCGTGGGCTCGATTGAGCCCGGCAAGGATGCAGACCTCGCCATTTATAACAAGGACCCGCTCAGCGTCTACGCGGTGCCGCAGAAAGTCTTGATCGACGGCCAGGTTTACTTCGACCGCCAGCAGGACATTGCCCACCGCGCCGCGCTGGAGAAGGAAAAGAAAGCGCTGCTTGCAAAGGAAACGAAAGCAGCCGAGGGCGCGAAAAGGCCCCGGCGGCCGGGTGCAACCCCGAAGCCGGCCCCGCCAGGCGCAGCGCCTCCCGGCGCACCTCCGAAACCACCGGGAAAGCCTGGTGAGGTGAGTGGCAGCGTGTGATTTCGTAGCGCCGACCCCGCATCGCGGGGTCAGCACCTCGAGTTTCTACATTCTCCCCTCTCCCCCTTGGGGGAGAGGGGCCGGGGGGTGAGGGGGTCAAAGCCGTGAAACCAGAATCAACGCGGCCCTACCGCCAACGTCGCTCCCTCGCGCGTAGCGAAGCGCAGATTGCCAGGGCCCGCGAGCTTCGGCGCAATGAAACCGAATCCGAAGAAATCGCTTGGCGCTTATTGAGGACTCTCAGATTCAAGGGCTTTAAATTCCGCCGCCAGTACGCTGTGGGCTGGTACATTGTTGATTTCTGCTGCCCCCAGCGGCGTCTGATTGTGGAACTGGATGGCAGCGTCCACGCTCAGCCAAGCCAGACCAGGCGCGACGCAAGCCGAGACGCACTGCTCAAACGTATGGGGTGCACTGTGATGCGATTACCAAATGGAATCGTTATGGAGGCGCCGGAGCTGTTTGTGGGAAAAGTATTGGACGTCGCGTGGTCACTGCCCAACGCATTCACCGGCGAGTTGTGAGCTGCAAACGAATGGGCGCAGGCTCACGACCCCCTCACCCGGCCCGCCCCGGCTGAAGAAAACGCCGGTGCGGTCCACCCTCTCCCCCAAGCGGGAGAGGGAAGGAATCTGGACACAGAAGGAGAGCGAAGAAAATGAGCCTTCGACGGATACCGCTAGCGCTCACGGCCACGATGGTGACCGTGCTGCTTGTCACATCGTGGCTTCGCACCAACGCGGCGCCTGAGCCGGCCGCACCCGCGCAGGTCTACGCCCTTCGTGGCGCAAAGGTCTACACGCTGGCCGGCCCGCCGGTCGAGAACGCCACGGTGGTGATCCGCGACGGCAAGATCGCCGCCGTGGGCCAGAACGTGGCCGTTCCCAGCGATGCTGAGGTGATTGAAGCCAAGGGCCTGGAAGTTTATCCCGGCATCTTCGACTCCGTAACCACTCTAGGCTTGAGGGAGATCGAAGCCGTGCCTGCCACGGTGGACACCACCGACGTGGGGAACTTCAACCCGCAATTAGTGGCCATGACGGCCGTCCACCCGCCCAGCGAGCAGATCCCTGTGGCGCGCGCCAACGGCATCACGCACGCCGTCGCCGCACCCCTCGGCGGAGGCGGCGGTTTCCGTGGCGGAGGAGGCACCGTGATAGCCGGCCAGGCTTCGGCCATCAATCTGGCGGGCTGGACGGTTGAGGAGATGCTCATTCGCCGCTCCGTAGCGATGGTGGTGGATTGGCCCAGGTTGCAGACCCGGTCTTTTGACATCACCACCTTCAGCGTCCGGGAGCGCCCGTTCACGGAAGTGAAACAGGAGTACGACAAGAGAATCTTCGAGCTGACGGACTTGCTGGAGCGAGCGCGCCATTACGCCCAGGCCATGGAAAAAGGCTCGAGCGAGAACTACGATCGCGACCTAAAACTCGAAGCGCTCGTGCCCGTCGTGCAAGGCAAGCTGCCGGTGCTCGTGGTGGCCAATCAGAAGCGTACCATTCGCGATGCGGTGGAGTTCTGCGAAAAGCAGAAGCTCAGGATGATCCTGGGCGGCGGGGCTGAATCCTACAAGGTCAAAGACCTGCTGGCCTCCAAGCACGTTCCTGTGATTCTCGGGCCCACGCAATCTCTGCCCGAAGACGAAGACGCACCCTACGATCAGTCCTACGCCACTCCCGGCCAACTGCAGGCCGCCGGCATCAAAATCGCCCTTGCCAGCTTTGACGACGCGTCCTTCGCGCGCCGCCTGCCCTACCAGGCCGCCAACGCTGTTGCCTATGGGCTCCCTTATGACGAGGCCTTGAAAGCCATCACGCTCTATCCCGCTCAGATCCTCGGCCTCGCCGACCAACTTGGCACTATCGAGCCCGGGAAGATGGCGGACCTCATCGTCACGGATGGCGATCCGCTCGCCATCCCTACGCAGGTTCGTTATCTCTTCATCAATGGCCAGTTGACTCCAACGGACAACAGACAGTTGAGGCTCTACGAAGAATACCGCAAGCGCCCCAGACAATGAGGCCCGGGAGGTGCCCTCTATGATGACGCCGAAGCCCTATAGTTTACCGTGCGGGTAAACGGAAATGAGCACATCATGCAGTTGCGAGTGCTGCTTCTCTGTGCCTTACTGATCACGCTTTGCAGCCTGAGTGTTGCCCAGAAACCCGCAATCATCAACATCCCTGTCCGGCATACTTCGGCTAACTCAGGTAAGCAGATGTTTGAAGCTTATTGCGCCGCCTGTCACGGAAAAGAAGGAAAGGGTAATGGACCCGTTGCGGCCGCGCTTAAGGTGCCGCCGACAGATCTCACTGTTCTTGGCCGGCAGAACAACGGAAAGTTTCCCTCCATACAGGTTGCCAAGGCTATCACCGGCGAGGCTGGTATTCCGGCCCACGGCTCCAAGGAAATGCCGATCTGGGGTCCCGTATTCATGTCCATGAGCCACCAGCACGAGTCCGAAGTGCATTTACGGGTAGCTAATCTCACGGAGTACATCAAATCCTTACAGCAGAAGTGAAGACCTGAGGCCGAACGAGGCATCGCCTCAGTTTCCTTACACCGCTGGGCAGTGGATTCTCTCTGCGAACTGCCGACCCGCCGCGGCGGGTTCGTTCGGCCTAGGCCGACGGACTCAGTATGACAGCTTTCTTGGAGGGGCCGACGCGCCCGCGCGGCACGGCCACAACTCCAACTTCTGAATGCGGGTTTATGCGAGCTGCGTCTTGGCCCAGAAATCAGTCGAGGTCAGAACTGGAACGACTTCAAAGTCGATCAGGTCATCCCAGCGGCTAACCCAGGCGTCCAGTAGATCCGGACGCGGTGTTTCCATGAGCTGAAAACAACGAGTGCCCGTCGAATCCACCCAGCTCGCGTGGTAGATAACACCTTCAGGCAACATTCGGCCGCTACTCTTGAACCGTTCGCCCACCGGGCGAGGATCGCCATGTTTGAAGCGTTCAATAACCATGAACAGCATTTGGGGAAGTCTACCTCACTTGGGCCAAACTTCAAACTGCTCTGCTGCCTGGACGAGGGCTATCGCCCTGCACCCACACCTTTCCAGCGGCAGCTTGACCCAGGTGGACCTGCTTCAGCCCAACGTCCAAGGTCATGGTATGGTCGTAATTGCGGCTCACCACTTGGAGCTGTGATCCGGGGCGAAGTCCGAGCCCATCAAAATACTCGAGCAGTGAGCGATCTCGTTCATACATGCCGGCCACCTTCACTCGCGTTCCGGCAGGCACTTCCGCCAGCAGGATCAGGCCCGACTTGCGACGTTCCGCGGCGCCCGTGTTAATCTCGTCCCCACGTGGGCAGGGGCCTTGCTCGCCCAGCTTTTGAATTAACTTCCCCTCGAAGTCATCCGAAACAGCGTGTTCCAACCGTTCCGCCTCGTCATGGACCTTGTACCATTCCATCCCCAGCATCTCCGTCAGCATGCGCTCGATCAAATAGTGACGTTTGCGAAGCCGATCTGAGATTTGGCGGCCGGCGGGGGTAAGAGAGATCCGCCCGTTGCCTCCAACTCTGACTAGTTTATCCCGTTGCAGACGCCTCAAGGCCAGGGCCACGGCGGGCGGGGTTATTTTCAACCAGCGCGCAATGGTTGCGGCGATCACCGGCTCTTCTTCAGACTCCGCTTCGGCAATGGCTTTCAGGTAATCTTCTTTGGAGATGGTCAGTTTCATTCTCCACCTCTTGGATTTTGTTCTCTCCAGCCTTCCAGCATTTCCCATCATGGCAAGAATCGAGGGAAATGGCAACAGGGGCTTATTCCCGGACCTAAGCCGACAATGCAAAATTCTATTGACGTGGGGGCGAAAGGTGGTATTAACTATAGCTTATGCATAAGTGCAAGCTACAGTGAAGATGCAGCGGGCCGCGTTTTCGGCCCTATAGCAGGCTGATGAAAAAGTCTCCAGCATGTCATCCTGAGGAGTCCCGATCTGATCGGGACGACGAAGGATCTCCGTAGTTGCTTGATTCTGAACTGCCGAGATTCTTCGCTGGCGCTCAGAATGACAGAGTAACAGGCCTTTTCATCAGCCTGTTAGAGCGCCGCCGCGCACCACAGCAAGGAAGGTCATGATGGGGTTTGTCCGTCCACATTCCGAGGAGAACAGAGGGCATTGGGGATTGGCCCCGGGGGGCAAGAAGCCGCCATGGTTTGTTGCCCTCTTGCTCCTGGCGGTGGTTTTTTCAGGGGCTCGCGGGATGGTGCGGGCGCAAGGCGAGACCACCGGCGGCTTGGCCGGGCAGGTTACTGATTCAAGCAGCGCCCCAGTGGCCGGGGCGGCGGTGACCGTCGCCAGCTCAACCACCGGCCTCCACCGCACGGTCCAAACCGACGAAAGCGGACACTTCTCATTCCCCGAGCTTAAACCCGGTCCGTACGTTGTGGAGGCGAGGGCGTGGGGCTTCGAAGACCAGACCATCGGCCCTGTATCTGTACCCCTTGGTCAGACGCAAACTGTGAATCTGGTGCTGAAGATTGCCGCCAAGAAGACGGAGGTGGAGGTGCAATCGACGGCGCCACTCATTAACACCGAAAACGCGAACACCACGACGACGCTGGAAGCCGCGGCCATCGCCGATCTTCCCAACCCGGGTTCTGACATGACCTACGTCGCCCAGTTCTCGCCCGGCGCTTTGATCAACACGGCGGGCTCTTCCAATGATTTTGTGGGCGGGCAGAATGGTTACGGGAACGTGGAATTCAATGGACTGCCTGCCCTTTCGAACGCCTTTATCGTGGACGGCCTCGAGACCAACGATCCGATGACCAGCCTGAACAGTGGTCTATCAACCAACCTTGTGCTGGGGCTGAACTCCATTCAGGAGGTCACCGTGAACACGACCTCCTACGCGGTTGACCAGGGCCGTTACGGAGCCTCCCAGATCAACTACGTCACCAAATCCGGCACCAACAAGTTTCACGGCAATCTCTATGAACTGTGGAACGGATCGAGGCTGAACGCAGCCAATTTCTTTACTAACGCCAACCCCGGCGGGCACAAGCCGCGCTCCACGGTAAACCATTTCGGGGGTAGCCTGGGTGGCCCGGTGGTCCGCGACAAACTGTTCTTCTTTGGAGATTTCGAGCAGATGCGGATCGCCCTGCCGATTGTGGATACCATCACCGTGCCCTCAGCGAGTTTCCAGAGCTATGTTCTCGGGCAGTTGCCGCGCGGAGGCATGGACACGATCACCGGCACCTCCTATCCCGCAGCGCCGGCCGTCGTCCCTTTTTATCAGAAGATGTTTTCGCTTTATCGGAGCAGCGCAGGCTCGCCCCTGCCAGTGCTCGGGTGTCCTCTAGGGGCGGACGGCAGCACGGCAAGCGGCAGTCCTCCGAACGGGAATGGCTGCGCCAACCGGCAAGCCGTCTCGATGTCCAGCGCCGACCACGAACAAGTCATCACCGCGCGCCTGGACCACGATCTCGATGCCCATAACATGGTCTGGTACAGGTTTCAATCCGATACAGGGCTTCAGGCGGCTTACACCGACCCCATTAATCCGTTGTTCAATGCTATCTCTCCCCAGCCGATGTACTCCTTTGCTTCGGGTTATACGCACATCTTCAACCAGAACGTGGTGAACTATTTCAACCCGGCTTTCTCCTGGTACTCGAGTATCTTCCAGCCCACCGACCCCGCCAAGACCTTGGCGGCCTTCCCGATGGTGCTGCAAGGCGTTGGGTCGAACGCGCCGTTCACGCCCCTGGGAGGATTAGACTACAACTGGCCTCAGGGGCGGCGCGTCACACGCTACCAGCTCAATGACACGTTGACCTGGCAGCGCGGCGCGCACCAGATCGAGTTCGGCGTCGGCTCACGCCGTATGCTGGCAAGCGATTTCGACTTCAGCAACTACGTCACCCCGCTGGCGACCTACACCACGCTGCCTCAATACATCTACGGGGTCGCGTCCCTCGCCACCAAGTCGTACCCAGTCTCAGGTGAGCAGCCATTCAACCTGAGCAACTTGGATCTGTTCGCGCAGGACACCTTCCGAGTGACGAAAAACCTCACCTGGACATTCGGTTTGCGCGCCGCGTGGAACTCCGACCCCATCAATCCGCACGCCATGATTGCGCGTCTCGGCTCCTCGTTTGACGCTTCTTCTCACGACGTCAATCAGCCTTTGAACGCCGCCCTCAATACCGGGCTTAAAAAGTTCTTTCCTTCAACGCCCTTGCTGGCTTGGCAGCCCCGCACTGCGGTTGCGTGGCAGTTCACCCCTAAGATGGTGCTGCGTACTGGCTTCGGCGTCTTCACTGACATTCTTCCGGGGAGCATTGCGGACCTGATTGGGTCGAATTCGCCCTACGTCAACATCTTCCAGGGTGGGCTGCTCGGGCAAGCAGGCGGACTCGCGCTCGCTCCCGGGGTGCCGGGGAGCGCCATTGATGCGACCGCGGCTGCCAACCAGGCATTTCTCGCCGGCTTTTCGCAGGGCCAACTTTCCTGTGCTTCCCCCAAGGCAAATCCCCAAGCATGCCTGCCTCCGGCCGCCCTGGTGGCCGTGCCGGACGGAACGCTGAGGATGCCCTATTCCATGCAGTGGAGCTTGGGAGTCGAGCGCCAGTTGGGCAATACAGGAAGTTTGCGCGCGCAATACGTGGGCACTCGAGGAGTTCAGTTGCCTTACCAGGTGCAGGTGAACGGCTACCAGACCGTCTGCCCAGGATGCTTTGCGCCGTTTCCATACAACCAGCCCGAAGACCTGCGCTTTGCCAGCGTCACGCAGTTCACAACCGGCGCGAACAGCCACTACAACGGGCTGCAACTGACGGCGAAGAAGCGGATGGGGCATGGTCTACAGATTGACACCAACTACACGTGGAGCCACTGTCTGGACACGGTATCCAACGGAGGTTTCCTGCCGTTCTCTTCTGGAGCCCTGATCTCGCCGTTGCCCGGTGAACTTCGGCGGCAATATGGCAATTGCGATTACGACATCCGACACAACTTCAACACGTCCTATGTCTACGCACTTCCCGTGCGGGTTCGGAGCAGCCGTTTTCTCGGCGCGCTGGCGAACGGCTGGCAGGTGTCAGGCACCGCTTTCTGGCACAGCGGCGTGCCGTTCAGCGTCCTAAGCGCCCCTTATTCAGCGAGCGGCGAGGGTATCATTCAAGGGGGCGGTCCGCAGTTTGCGAGCGTCCGGCCGGGCGTGCCTCTCTACCACCACTCTCCGGTTCCCGGGGTTACCCAGCCCGGAACCCTCCAGTGGCTGAACCCCGATGCCTTTGTGTCGTCTGTTGATCCCAGCACCGGCGCCTGCAACGGCGGAGACACTCCGGAGAATTGCCAGTTCGGCAACCTTGGACGCAACACGCTGCACGGACCGGGCTTCACCTGGAGCGATCTTTATTTAACCAAGAAGTTTTCCATTCATGAGCGGGTCGCGCTCCGCCTCGAAGGTCAATTCTTCAATTTCCTCAACCACCCGAACTTTGCTTTGCCAACGGCAGTGGCCGGAATTCCTGGACAGCCCGGCACACAGACCGGCTTCGGCGCCCTGGTGGCGACAACCTCTCCACCCACAGGGTTGCTGGGCGTGGGTTTGGGAGGCGATAACTCGCCTCGGATGGTCGCACTTCAGGTCCGATTGGAGTTCTGAACAGAGGGTGAAGGTACGGTTTCTACTTCGCCGCGGGCTTCAGGACAGCCGTGTTGCGTTCATCGCTGGCGATGATGCGATAGAATTTCTTGAGTTCCTCCGCCCTGCTTACGGGCAGACTGAGCTCTTTCACTTCGAACGTGCGGGTGTAGTGAATCACATTTCCGTGTACTTCCGTCTTGGAGTGATAACTCGCGAAGCTGTAATCCACGTCAACGGGCGGGGGCAAGTCGTCCACCTCGTAGCCGGGTGGCAGCGTAATGTCAAAGGCGTCCGTGTCCCGCGCCGGTCCATCGAACTCGACGGGGTATTTTCGCGGCTCTTTTGTTTCCAGCAGTCCTGAGGACTTGCTCCCGATCACCCGTGGGCGCACCAGGAGCAAACCGCCCGCATTCTTCGCGTAATTTACGGCCTCGAAGGAGTAGTTGAAACCGAAAGGCTCCCCGGTCTGCTGAAGGTTGATCAAGGTGGCCTTGGTAATACGAAAAATCGATATCGAATCGGCCAGCAGACTCTCGATAGGCTTGATCCTGTCGGTGTCCTTCGTTACCCTGGTCAACGTCCACCGTTGTAACCAGGCCCGGTCACCGACACGCACCTCTTCGACGCTACCCTTCAATGTGCCCTGCGCGTCAAGAGTCAGCCTGGCGGTGCGCTGGATGCTGTTCATCCTGGATGGCTGCTGGGGCAGTTCCACCAGTTCGCCGCCGTCCGGGGTCACCAGCAAGCCGTAATTGGCCTGCAAATATCCTCCAATCTGGCCAAACGGCGTCAATTCGTTGGTTGGATCGAAGAACAGGAGTCTTCCCAGCCTGGGATGCTGCATCGTGGCGATCAGCGATGGGTCCGTCACGCCCTCCGGCAACTTAATGGCAATAATGGCGTGGTTAAATGAGAGATGCGCCGGCGTGGCGGGCGTAACCGATCCGCGCTCCATATTGATCACCACGTAGTAAGAGTCCACGCCAATTTCACGCAGCATCGAGCTCATCAGCGTGGCCTTGTCCTTGCAGTCCCCGTAGCGGTTAACGAACACATCCGCGGCCGGATGCGGCTGCCACCCACCGATTCCCAATTTGATCGCCACGTAGCGGATGTCGTGCTGAACGAATTGCGCGAGTGCCCTCATCTTGTCGAGGGGCGTGGCCGCCGAAGCGGTCAGCGCGGTCACTTTCTGTTTAATCTCCGCGGAGGCGTCGCGCCTCCGGCTCGTCAGGTTCTGGTACCAATTCCCCATCTCTCGCCAGGTTGCGAATTCATCGGCGGCTGGGCCACCTGGCGGAAAGAAGGTCACGATCATCTGTCCCGCGACTCCCCTCAGCGGCGGCATGTCGTCTTCTCTCCGGATCGCCTTAACATCACTCACGACCCACTGCCACTGACTGCTTCCGGCCTGGGTTGGCATTACTTCCGGATAGTTGACCCAGGAGGCTTTGTACTCCCAGCCGGGTGGGATCTGTAGGGAGTAATGGCTTTCCCGCACCGGGCTCTCCCCCTGGAAGTCCCATACGTCCTGCAAAGCCAGCGGCTGCTCCTGGACCTCGTACTCGTAGCCGACGATGTTCCCAGGATCTGGCGCGGGAATGCGGAGGAGTTTGTCCTTCACATCCGAGATCAATTCGCTCCCCTCGATCTTCGGCAAAGAGACTTCCGTCGCCTCCTTGTCCTTCACTTCGTAGTCTTTACCCTGCGCCGGGATGCACCAACCGTGCAGGCTCGTGATCTTCCTGCGTGGGTTGAAGGGAACTGCGACGATGCCGTAGTCGCGGCCGCTGGGCCGCAGAATCTTGTAAGCCTCTCGGACCAGGGTTTTGATTTTGTGGTCGGGAAGGACGGTGACTGCGGTCTCCGAGTACAGCAGTACGGCGTCCGTCTTCTCATCATGGGCGGGCAGCGGCGCGTTGACCAGCGCGTGCATCCATTGGGGTGCATCACCGCCCCTTGCGGCCCCCAGTGCGCACGCCAAGGCGCCAATCGCGACCGAAAGAAGAACCAGGGGTGTTTGTCGATTACTTGCCTGCGGTCGCCGTACCCGGTTGCAAGACAATCTGTTCCTCATCTGCTGTTTTCACCACCTGGAAAAAGTTCCGAAGCGCGGTGTAGTACTTTGTCTCCAATAGAAGCATATCCACGTTTAACATCCGCGCCAAGTGCAGCCTGCCTTTGTCGTTCTCCACTTTCAAAGTGTACTCGACAATGTGGGCAGGTTGGCTTTGCCCTGGTGGCAGGCTGGTCACTCGCCAGCCCGGCGGGATCTCGATGGTCACGTCATCTACTTTCTGCGACGGAAACTCAAAATAGATCGGATGCACGCGAGTGGCGTGATCGAACAAGTGCTTCTCAGATGCACCAAAGAGCCCGACCGGAACAAGCGCTCGGTGTCCCGCCCCCGACGCCCAGCCGGGAACTTTCAGGTTAAACTCCGCCACCAAGGCCGATGCGGAACCGGTCCACTCTGGTTTATTCACCAACTCGACCTCGCTGGCCGCCGGGATGAACTCCTTCACTTGGCCCTCGAGGAATTGCTTTCGCTCCACTTCATCCACGTTTCGCTCGTCAACCCGGCGCCGCATGGCTTCCAGCCCGGTGAAGGTGACCCTCAGCTTTCCTTCCAGATCCCCTGTGTCTGACAGCTTCAAGCTCGCACTGCGCTCGATCCGTGACGCCGAACTCTCCGGAAGTGCTGTCGTGACCCAAGTTCCGCCGTCCTTATCCAACCGCAACCCCTGGACACCCGTCTCCGCCCAGGGCAACAACCCGAACGGTGTGAATGCCGCTCCTGGATCGGAATAGACATCCTTGCCGTTGAGCTTGACCAGGACTACATTGGCGTCCAACCTGCTGCGATCCAACCGCACGGGGCTGAAAAAGTAATTGCCGCGGTCCGAAGCCCATACGCCGTAGGCTTCGAATCCCGCAGCCCGGACAAGAGCGAGATAAAGCCAAGTAAGCTGAACACCACTACCATAGCCGGATTTCCACACATCTTCGACGCTGCCGGCACCCTTCTCTTTCTCGCGCTTCTCTTCCTGCTCCGTCTTCCGCACTTCGTAAGAAGTGTTGCGCATCTGCTGCACGCGTGCATAGATCTTTCGAAGCTTCACTTCCGGCGAGTCATTCGGCGCAACAATTTCCGCGACGGCCCGCTCCATGGCCTTGCGCTTCCCGACAAAGCTTTCCAATTGGCTGTTCAGCTTTTTCCCTGTCTGGATCCAGAACTTGTCTACTTCCATTACGGGGATCTCTTCGCTGTAGATAAAGTCCACGCGCGATTTCAGCTCGTTCTCCGGCGGCATAAAGTCTTCCGTCTGGAAGGCAGGAATATTGTTTGTCTCCAGCCGGACAATGTGGTCGGGTCCTGCTTTGGGCGCGGGTGTACCGGGTAGCAAGCCCTGCCAGGTCCAGCGGAGGTGAAACGGCGTATGCATAGAGTCGCTTTGGTAAGGTTTCAGCGAAAACTTGGCGCTTTTTGTGAATAGCTCATGGCTAAGGATCCAGTGCGAATCAAATAGGTAATTCTCTCTTAAGTCCTCGGTGTAGTAGTACTCGATGATGCTTCCCACCTGAACGTCAGGGAGCGTGAAGGTTTTCGCCAGATACTTCCATCCCTTCGCCTTGACGATGGTCTTTGTGAAAACCTTTCCGTCGAAATTGACGATCGTGCCGTCGGGCCTTATCGTCCGCGCCCTGATAGGTCCAGTGTTTCCACTTTCCTTGAAATACGGGATCTCTACGTCGGCATATTTGCGTCCCTCTTCCGTCAGGATCTTGATCCGGAAGTAATTGTCTTCGTGGGGCATTCGAAAGTTGTCGTCCCGGTCCACCTGGCGGAATAGTATGATCGCAGGCGCTCCTGGCGCCTGCGGCTCGCTCGTCATCTTCAGTTCTTCGGGCGAGATGGATTGGAATCCTACGCTGGCGCTAACCGTAACCGGGTGGTATGCAGCCACACCCAGAACAATCAACATTGCCAATGAAGAGATTGAAAACAGGCGATCAAGAGACATGGCAGGCCTCGCTTGATGAATTCCTGCGGAAGGCAAGGCCGCGGGCCTTCGGGGGAAGGGGCACGGCCCGCACGACAGACTACCCAAGGAAGCGGAACCGTATTTTGTTACTGACCGGTACCTCTCTTCCGTCCGTGACATTACAGGGAGGTGACCAAGTTGTCAAGAGACACTCGGTCGGACACAGGGTCGCGTCAAAGTCGCGGAAGAAGCGGCTCTGCCGCCTGCTGTGCGGAAAGCCTCTGGCTTTCCGGCGAAGACAGCCCCCTTCTTCCCCTCGGCTCGGCTGGAAGGCTAGCCTTCCAGCCGAGCCGAGGGGGTTAGTCAGGGCGGAAGCCCTCGGAAAGGCGAAGCCTTTCCGCAAAGCAGCCGGCAGACCCGCCTTGGGATGTTACCTTTCAAGGACTTTGACGCGACGCTGGGTCGGACAATCCCTACCTCCGGGCAGTCGCAGCACGCCCGCTTGCGCTCCACTCGCACCCGATGGCGTGGAAGTTAGCCGGAGGAAAAAAGCGCAGCGGCTGGCTAATGGGGAGCACTGGGCGGCGGCGATGGTTTCAAAGTGTAGTTCCAGGCTGAACCCCCAACCCCCGCTCCGATGTGAACGATGGAAACCCAGCGCTCCAGCTTGTGGTGACCGCTGCGGTGAAAGAGATAAGAGACTCCAATCGAGGCTGCCACGCCTGCCACCTCGATACCAGCAAAAAGCGGCTTGTTATCCACGATGTTGTTTGTGAGAAGCCATTCGTTAACTCCGCGGTCGCGAAAGTGCCGCGTTGATATGTAGTCGAGAGCACGCCCGGCTCCCACCCCCGCGAAAAGCAAGATGTTGTCCTTATCCCAGAATGGATGGCTTCCCTTCACTGCCTGGGAAGAAACAGACGACTGCTGGGTGCTCCTTCCAGGCTTGGCGGCTGCGGCATCCTCTTGGGCTTTCGCGGTGGAGGCCAGTAAGAAAACGCCGAGCAGTGCGGCAAGAATTATCCGTTGCGCGAATTGCCTCCAGGAATGTAGGGGAGAAACCATTTTCGGATTTTCCCTTTCCAGTCTCATTGTTCGTTCTCTGCGGCCGCCGTGCACTCCGTGGCAAAACTCTTCGTCGGATACCTACAAATACTTCAACAACTCATCCAGTGTCTTCTGCACACCTACGTAGGGGTCACCGGGCCCTTCATATTCAATCGAATATATCCCCTTGAACCCAGCCTCCTTGGAGATCTCGATGCACTTGGGAAAGTCGAACTTGGTCTCGTTCCCGGCGGAGTCAAAATCCAACCCCTTGGCGTGGCAAACCACATGCGCGTAGGGAAAGAGGAGTGCTAGCCCTCTCTCGCGAGTGTCCTCGTCCGGAAAGTTGCCGAAATCGGGGAGCGCCCCCACCACTTCCGTGCCTGCCCGTTTGAAAAGTCTCACCAACTCCTCCGGATGTTCCGAGCCCACACCGCCGTGGTTCTCAATAATCACATGCACGCCCTTGGGTCTGCCATAGGCGGCCAGGCGCTTGTAGGACTCGAGGGTCGGCGACAGGTCTTCCGGGTTTATCTTGCCGGGATCGCACCGAACGGACTTGGAGCCGACCGCAAGCGCGACATCGATCCATGTTTTTGCGCCATCCACCGCGGCATCGCGCACTTCCTTGTCCGGATCGGAAAGTCCGCCGCCCGTCCATAGCTCTTTAATGTCGACCGGCATGTTCACGACGTGCGAGTAGGCTCTCACCAAGCGGCTCTTGAGTTCCTGGAGGTAAGCCTTTTCGGTGGAAGCGAAGTGGGGGGCGCAAAACTCCAGGTTGTGAACCTTGTAGCGGTCCGCAATCATCTCCGGGAAGTCGAGCAAGGCAAGCATATTCCCCGCCAGGGCGAAATCCTTCTCGCGCGTGGCTTGAAAATAGTTATGCAGACTCCAGGTGGAAATGGAAACGCGATTCCGTTTGTCTGACCTGTCGACACTGGCAGGGTGGCGTTTCGTCTTTCCCCAGAGCTCGCTGCCCAGAGTCAACGCGCCGGCGCCTCCGGCAATACGGGTGAAAAAATCTCGACGAATCATTCTTCCTCCTCTCGGCCCATCGAAGGATAGAGACCGATTATTGATACTTGCAAAAAATGCTGACAAGCACTTAGCGTAGCGCCATGGGTCCCAGGGGCATCCTACAGTGCTGGCAAGACCCAGGGCCAGCAGCCGGGGCAGGTGGCCGCTACGCCAATTGTTACTCCACCTTAACGCCCCGCAAAAAGCTTGCGTTTTCCTCGGGCAAGGACGCATTGATGAACATCCCCGAGCCGAGTTCGAACCCGGCCATCTTGGTCAGCCGAGGGATGATGCTCAGATACCAGTGGTGGTACTTTGCGCCGGTATATTCGTGAGGGGCGGTGCGAATGGTGTAATTGAAGTCGGGGTCTTCCAAGCCATAGTAGAGCTTAGCCAGGGTCACCCGCAGTGTGTGCGCTAGACCTGCCGCCTCCGCATCGTTGATTTCAGCGAAACATGCCATGTGCCTGCGCGGCATGATCAAGATCGAAAAGGGGGTGAGGGCTGCAAACTGCACGAATGAGACGAAGTGTTCGGTCTCCAGGATTACGCGGATTCCCTCTTTCAGTTCCTGCTCCAACACATGGCAGAAGAGGCATTCCCCAAACTCATCGAAGTGCTTGAGTGAATTAATGAGCCGGTCGCGAAGCTGCGCGGTGATGACCGGCGTGGCAATTATCTGGGAGTGGGGGTGCTCGAGGGAAGTTCCTGCCGCTTCTCCGTGGTTCTTGAACAGGGTTACCTGCCCGACGCGCGGGTCGGCCGATGCGAACAGGAAGCGGTTGAGGTAGGTTTGAATGATCGTCTCGACTTCGTGGTCCTTGAGAAGCGCCGTGGTCTTGCTATGGTCCGGCGTCTCGACGATCACCTCATGGATGCCCACGCCCGTGGCCGTCCGGCGAATACCGTGGACCGAGCGGTGCAGTTCGCCTTCGTAAGAAACTGCGGCAAACTTATTGGGCGCCACGCGCACTCGCCAACTGTCTGTGTCGGGGACCACATAAGTCTCGGGTGGTGTCATCTTCTCGTTCCCGGGGCAGAACGGGCATGTGTCAACGTATGAGAGAATTGCCTTCTTGTCTTCCCTTTTCTTTGCGAAGTCCTGGGGCCGCTTGGCGCGCTCCGTGGCGATGATGACCCATTCACGGGTGAGAACGTTATGGCGAAGTTCAGGCATGGGATTCTCCTATGGGAGAGACCAAACCAACAGGGTGCTGAAAAAAGCCATTCGCGCGGGATCCTGAACGTTCATAGCCGAAAATGGCTCTCCGCGATGTCAGAACATCGGCGCAAGACACAAACCGCCGTCTTATTGAAAACACAGGAGTTCCGCTCCGATGTTCGGGAGAGGAGTCGCGAGCGACCTAAGATCAGTGACCCGCTGTGGCGGGACGGCTTCGCTCACAATGACATGCTAACACCCTTTTTCAGCGTCCTGCAAAACTATTAGAGAGTACCGTGGAGAGCTCATCCCTGCACATCCGGGATGGGGACAGCAGCAGTCGGCGCGACAGTTGTAGGCCCTTTGGGATTGGCATGGGCTTGACGGAACTTGGCAGTGTCAGCGGTGCTTATCCCTCCTTCAGCACTTGGAAATGTTGGTACGGATATGATCCAAGCACAGGGGTTGGGGGGGCTTACAGAAGCCCTAATTATTTCATTGACATCGCAGAGAGTTAGATTAGAATATTCTTAGATTTCAAACGTGGGCCTGGTCGTTAGGTAGGGGCGACCGGTCACGGCGTTCATGGATTCCTCTGCGCCCATCGAGTTGGCGCCAGCCGTGGGTTTCTCTTAACGAACTCGCAGAGGGACTGGCGAAGAGAGCTGCGGTGTGCTCTCCATTGGAGAATGGCTGCGATGGGTTCCCTTCCTTTCCACCTCTTCCAAGTCCCGGCGCTCCCGTGCCTGGCAATTATCCTCTTGCTCGTTTTGTTTCTGGAGCACCGTCGGCAGCGTGTTCAGCGCGAGAAGAACGCTGATTTGCAGTGGTTTTCGGAGCTCCATCTTTTCGGCAGAGCTCTGGCCGAAAGTCCTGATCCGAAGCAGATGGCCGACTTGACCATGAAGCGGACCACTGAAATGTTGGGGAGCGCGGACTCCTACATTTTAGTTCAAACCACCGGGTCGGACGCGATTAGCCATGTCTGCGCCCAAGGACTCAACGCGCGAACTGTCGAGCGGCTTTCCAGCGAGCCCTTGCGTACTTACCTGGCCTCGTGCGGAGAAAGGTGGGGGAATCTACTGGTTGTCCCCAACCTGTCTTTTCCTCCTCTGGAAGTTGCCTGGCAACGCGACGCGCTTTTCCAAGAACTTCGAGAGGTTTGCGCAGGGGAGGGGCTGCGGACTCTGCTGCTGGTTGGATTGCAGGTCCGCGATAGCTCATATGGTGTGATGCTGATCGGAAGCCGCAAGCCGAGAATCTTCCGCCCGATCGAACTGCGCTTGCTCCTGGCTATTGGCAGCCAACTTGGCGTGGCAATGGAGAATTGGTCGTTGCACAGGGCGGCAGAACGACACGACCAGGAACTCAGGATACTGCACCGTGTGAGTGATTTGTTGCGCGCCACCTTTGATCTCGAATCACAGGTGGAGATCCTCCGCGAGGAGCTGAAAGGGGTGCTCGGTACAACCAACTTTTCCCTGTCTTTGCAGGAGTCGCCGGAAGGGCCTCTCAAGACCGTCGTGCCCTTCGAAACCGCCGATGGCGAGGACACGCCTGGAGCAGCGGAGGTTGATGGACTGGCGGAGTTCGTCTGCCAGGGACGCAGCCCGCTGCTGCTGAACCAGGAGCTTCCGGCTGCCGCACGCCGCCTGGGGATCAAGCCTGTGGATGGCCGGCTGCGCACCTGGTGCGGAGTGCCCATTCATTTCTCGGACGGCGCTCTGGGTGTGCTGGCAGCCGGGGACTTCGAGCGCGAAAACACCATTAATCAGGAACAGTTTGAGCTGATACAGGTTCTTGCCGACGAGGCCGCGAGTGCGATCGAGAGCGCCCGGCTTTTCCAAAAGGAGCGACGGCGCTCAAGCCATTTGGCGCTCCTGAATGAATTGGCACAGAAAGCAGCTTCGGTCCTCAATCCGAATCAGCTTCTTGACAGTATTTGTGGGGACGTCCGGAGCGCCTTCGATCGCGACTTGGCGCGGATTGAAGTGGTGGACCTTCAAAATAACGAGCTCGTCGTGGAGGCTCAGGCGGGTTACGGTGCGGAACTTCTGGGCCGCCGAGCCCGATGCGGCGAAGGGCTTTCTGGCACGGCCGCCATGAGCCGTGAGCCCGCCCTGGCAAATTCAGTGCTGCGCGACCCTCGATACGTTGCGTTACACCCGGGCGTTCGGTCTGCCCTCAGCCTTCCCTTGTGGTATCGCGATGATCTGCTGGGTGTCTTGAGTTTGGAAAGCTTTCGGGAGAATAGCTTTTCTCAACAGGAAGTGCTGACCTTGCAGTCACTGGCGGACCAGCTTGCCATTGCCCTCCACAATGCTCGTGCCTACCAGTCGGCGCTGGACCAAGCCATCACCGACGGTCTGACAGGTCTCAAGACCCATCGCTACTTCATGGAGGCGCTGGACGGGGAATGGCGCCTGTCAACCCGCACCGGCCGGCCGTTCTCCGTGATCATGATGGACCTCGACGGCTTTAAGCGGGTCAATGACCACGGGGGCCACTTGGAAGGCGATAAAGTGCTGGCGGCTGTGGCCACCCTGCTCGATGCCCGATCAAGGCAATCCAATGTTGTGGCGAGGTATGGGGGGGATGAGTTCGCCTTACTCATGCCTGAGACAAACACGGAACAAGCAGAAATTCTGGCCGAGAGGCTGCGTGCCGCCCTGGAAGCGGACCACTTCCTGCGCGCCCACGGGGTGACTGCCAGTTTTGGGATCGCCACCTTCCCGGACCACGGCCCAACCCAAGGGGAGATTGTCAGCCTTGCAGATTCCGGAATGTATCTTGCCAAAAACTGTAACGGGAACTGCGTGAAGGTGGCATCGCTGAGCATCGCGGCAGGGAATGCAGAACGTGATCAGGAACTGCTGGAAGCGTATCTGGGAGTGGCAGTGAAACGGATGTTTTCCACGGGCAATGAGGCCTTCAGCCACTATCGGCACAAGTTCAAGCAGATGAAGCCGCTTCTTGACACGATCACGGCCCTCGCTTTCGCGGTTGAAGCTAAAGACCCCTTTACGCGGGGCCATTCTGAGGAGGTTTCCAGGTGGGCAGCCAAGATCGCCCTACAGGTGGGATTATCCGAGGCGGAAATCGAAGACATCAAGCTGGCGGGCATCATTCACGATGTCGGTAAGATCCATGTGCCTGACCCCCTGCTCGTCAAGCCCACGCTCCTGACGGCGCAAGAGTACGAGATCGTGAAAAGCCATGCGGCCTGGGGCGCGAAGATAGTGGAACCTTTGAAAGTGACAGCCATCGAGCGCATCGTGCGCCACCACCATGAGGCCTTCGACGGGCAGGGTTATCCGGACAACCTAAAAGGGGACCAAATTCCTCTCGGCGCCCGCATTATGACAGTAGCCGATGCCTTCCAGGCCATGGTTTCCGCCCGTCCCTATAGGAAGGCCCGCCCCGTGGAAGAGGCCCTGGCTGAATTGCAGCGCTGCCGAGGCACGCAATTCGATCCCTTCGTGGTGGATGCTTTCCTCCGGTCAATCCAGTCCCTTGGTGGGCAGCAAAGGTCCGATTCCGTCGGGAGCTTGGCGATTTGAAGCACGGCGTGCTCGGGGCCGGGAAACGGCCCTGCCCCGCCGGGACCACCTTGCTGAAAACATCGGGCGTGGGTAGTGCGCCAGTTGGGTCTTCCAGCCGCGCGGGGCCGAAACTCCCTCGACATCAACCTAGCCTACTACATGAGTGCCCCTTCCCTTGTCGCGTCGCGGGTTTCAGTATCAGCCTCAAAACTGTTCCGGTACACCAGGTCGAGGGTTCCATAATCACGGCAGGGTGTTGAGCTGGTGAGAATACCTCCGAGTAGCATGACGTTGCCTCCGGGGATGGGCCCTTCGTCAACGCTGGAAGAGAGACTGCGCCGGCTGCGAAAAGGTCAGCGTATTTGCCAAAGGAAATGCTAAGGTGTGCCTGGGGGTCCTTGTTGTTCCTTGGGCGCGTGATCCGCAAGAATCCGGCCCAGTCTGGAGCGAAAGGTACTAAGGGCTTCCTCGATAATCTTTTGCTGTTTCTCTACCAGGGGGTCGAGGGCAGGGCGGAGAGGGTCTCTGGATGCCCGGAGAGACTGAAAGGGGGATTTCCTGGACTCCTCGCGGGCCACCCCCTTGGATTGGCTAGCGTCGGCTTGCACACCCTCAAACAGTCGAGCGGCCTGGTGCAGACGACTCTGGAGCAAGCCTTTGAGAGCTTCCGCGTCACTGCGCTGCCGCTCCTGCGCGGCCATGGTCAATCCTTCGAGCTGCTTCTGGAAAACCTCCAGCACGTGGCTCAAATGCGCTTCCAGGTGCGTCTTGGCTTGCTCCTCCCATTCTTTTGCCACGAGGGCGGCCATCCCAACGCCTTTGTAGAGCCGGTCCGGGAGTTCCTGGAGGGCTTGCTCGGCCCTGCTCCTGACCTCGGCCGTCACCCGGGCGGCGGATTCGTCGGCGGTCAAGTGGACTTGTGTGCGCAGGGATTCCAGGAGACCCTGCAAGCTGGTTTGGAGTTCCTTTTCCATCTCCTTGGTTTGCTCCGCCTGCATTTCCAGCAGCGTTGTGTGCAGTCGCTCGCGGAAGGACGCTAAATTCACCCCGGCTTCACTTTCCAGCGAAGTCAAAGTCGATTCGCGGGCCGCCGCCAACTGCCTCTGGGTCTCATCAACGCACTGTTGTTGAGCGGATCGGAGTCCCTCTTTCAGCAGCTCCAGAGCATCTTCGGCTTGCTTGCCAAAGTCTCTGGCCACTAATTCCAGCGCCCCTTCAACGGCACCTTCGAGCTTTTCCGATATGTCCCCGCTGGCTTTCTCCGAAAACTCGCGGGCAGTGGATTCCACTTCGGATTGCAATTGGGCGGCAAGCGCCTGTGTTTCGGCGCGAAACTTCTCAAGCACTGATGCGGATTCGTCGGCTAACCGTGGGAGGCACTCTTCCGCCGCCTTCTTCAAACTGAGTTCAAGAGTCTGGTAGGCTGCCTGCAGTTTCGAGACGGCTTCGTCCCCGGCGCGATTCAATGAATCCACGGCAGAGTCCACGCAAACGGAAATTACCTTGGCTGCCGTCCCGGATTCTTCCTTGTAAATCTTCCTGGCCTGGATTCCGGCGTTAAGAATCTCTGCCTGAGTTTCCTGTCGCATTCTCTCGAGGTTGCGTTGGGTGGAATCCTCGCTGCTCCTGCGGACGGGCTCGATTTGCGCCTTGAATTCTTCGAGCTGCTCGCGGGCAACCTGCTCTGCCGATCGCTCGATTTGGGCGCTCAGGGAGGGTGAAACCTCCTCCATAAGTTTCCGCATGTGCACATCCACCACGTCTGTCGCGGCCTTCACCAATTCATCGAGTTCAGCCTTGGCCTGTTCTGCCGCGCCTTTGCACTGGGCTTGAAACTCCAGGGCCGCCTTGGAGAGGCTCTCCTGAGCCAGCGGTGAAAGACGATCGCCCATTTCCTTGGCGATGTTTTCGACTATGCCGGCGGCCTCAGCCTGCAAACGCTGCTGCGTTTCACCGGCCAAACGCGTGGATGCTGACCCAAGCCTTTGCTCTACTTCCTGGTCCAGCCGGGCGAGCACAGATTGGAGCTGCTTGCCACTCGCCTCTTCGACTTTCTTTGCCACTTGTTCAGCTTCAAATGTCCCGTCGCGCTGCGCCTCGCGGGCTTTCAACTCGATTTGCGCCTTGAATTCTTCGAGCTGCTCGCGGGCAACCTGCTCTGCCGATCGCTCGATTTGGGCGCTCAGGGAGGGTGAAACCTCCTCCATAAGTTTCCGGATGCGCACATCCACCACGGCTGTCGCGTCCTTCACCAATTCATCGAGTTCAGCCCTGGCCTGTTCTGCCGCGCCTTTGCACTGAGCTTGAAACTCCAGGGCCGCCTTGGAGAGGCTCTCCTGAGCCAGCGGTGAAAGACGATCGCCCATTTCCTTGGCGATGTTTTCGACTATGCCGGCGGCCTCAGCCTGCAAACGCTGCTGCGTTTCACCGGCCAAACGCGTGGATGCTGACCCAAGCCTTTGCTCTACTTCCTGGTCCAGCCGGGCGAGCACAGATTGGAGCTGCTTGCCACTCGCCTCTTCGACTTTCTTTGCCACTTGTTCAGCTTCAAATGTCCCGTCGCGCTGCGCCTCGCGGGCTTTCAAGAGGAGATTCTCCACTTCCGCCCGCGCCGACTGCACGCGATCCGTAAGGACGCTCAATTCCTGCCTGAGCGACTGTGCCTCGCCTATCTTTTCTTGCAGGGCCTTGAGGGCAAGCGGGTCCGGGGCTTGCGGATGCCCGGCGGGCGCTTCCGGAACTCCCATGGCGTCCTGTCTATGCGATGCCGGTTGAGGCGGCGGGGCGTTGGCTTCCCCGGCGAAACGAGACAAGGCATTTACAGCCATGTTGAATTGACTGAGTCCTCCGGTGTGCTCTCCCACGTCCGCCGGCGATCCTCGTGGCGCGAAATGCGCCGTTTCGACCACTCTGCCTTTCTCAGCGGTTGGCGCGGGCGTCTTCGGAGCTTGCGGCGCGGCCTGGGGGGTGGGGCTTTTCTGGTCCCCCGGGACGATCTGCCGCTCCTTCTGCCAATCCTCGGGTGGGAGCTTGACTCCCCAGACGTTCTGCGCTTCCAGCAGTTCAACGCAGACTTCGTAGGGGTCCTCAGCAAAGCGCTTCTCACAAACCCTTTTGACCCGGGCCTTGGCGGTCCGGCCCAGCAGTGGATTCTCGATAACAATCTGGTCGTCGTCGGTTAGCTGATGGAAAGTGGCGATCCTGCCACCGTGCTTGTTAACGCAAATCGTCCAGGTGTTCTCTTTGAAGGCCTGCCCGCCCGCGTCTGTTCCGCGCACTGTTACGGGAATTATGATCGAGAGGCGGGCGCTGCGACGCCCAACCACACCGGGAATATCGGATTCGTCAGGACTCGGTTCCATATGCACTTACGGGCAATTTTAGTGGATTAACATGGGCAAGTCAACGGACCTGTGATGGTACGGAAGTACCGCGACCATCGGTGCCCCAGGTGACTCTCAAAGGGTTCGCCGCCACTGCACAAAACTCTTGGGTACTTGGGGACTTCCACGGCGGCATGCGCCAGTGTTGTGACCGATTGGCTTTTTTCCCGCGTCATCCTGGGCGCTGGATCTCCCTGCCATCACGCAAAGCGGGTTGGCCGATAAGCTTCGAGGGAGAGCGAGGTGGAGCGGGCGAGAACCAGCTCGGAGATTTGCTGAGCTGTGACGGGAGCCAAAAGGATGCCGTGGCGGAAGTGACCAGTGGCCAGGATAAGATTTTGCAGCTTGCTGTAGCCCAGAACCGGGAGATGATCTGGCGTGTCGGGCCGCAGCCCCGCCCAGGCGCGGCGGAAAGAGCAGTCCTTCAGGAAAGGCGCGAACCTCATTGCCCCGTTGAGGATGGATTGTAATCCCTCGGCCGTGACCGCTTTTTCGAACCCGGCATATTCCACCGTGGTGCCCACCACGACCCGGCGGGCAGAGCGGGGCACCAGGTAGTGGATTCCGGCACGAACCACATAGGGGAGTTCATGGGGCGATTCGAATTCCATCATTTGGCCGCGACAAGGTTGCATGGGGAGCGCAAGCCCGACCTGGGCGGCAAGTCCTTCCGACCAGCAGCCCGCCGCAAGCACGAAGCACCCCGCTGAAAAGGGTGTTGTTTCGCCGCCGGCATGGCCGGAGTTGGCGTGAATTGCCTCCACACGGTTCTCGCGGACGTTCACTTCCTCCGCCGGGCAGTGGGCGTAGAATCTCACGCCCAGGCGTTGGGCGGCTTCGATCACAGCCCGCGTTAACTTCTCGTTGTCCACCCAGTAGTCCTCAGAAATGCCGAGGGCAAGCCGGATCTCACTCGAAAGCCCCGGCATCTTGTGCTGAAGGCTGGCCGGAGTGAGTCTTTCCAGTGGCAGGCCCGCGCGCGTCTGGGTCCAGAAGAGCTTTTCAAGTTCTGCGACCTGCTTTTCCTCAACCGCGACCAGCAGGCTACCTTCGCGACGAAAGCCTACCTCTTGCCCGCTCAACTCCTCAATTTCCGAAACGAAGTCCGGAAACAGAGCATGGCTTGCGGCGCACAAAGCGAAGAATGCGTCGGGTTCAGAGGTTTCGCCCTGGGGAGCGACCATCCCCGCTGCCGCGCTGCTGGCTTCAGCCCCGGGCTCGCCGCGATCGAAAACCAACACCCGGAGCTTGGCTTGCGCCAAGCGCAGTGCGATTGAAGACCCGATCAAGCCACCACCGATAACGATCACGTCTGCGGTGCGCGAATTGTCCAAGGTGATAGCCATCCCTGCAAGTGTACCAGCGGGAGGGTTGGTTGGCTACCCTTGCGGGACCGGGGCGAGGCGTGTGGCGCCCGTGAGATTGAGGGAGCGCCCAGGCGTAACGTGCTCCCCGGCGAAGAGCCCGCGGGAACTATGGCATAATAGGAGCTTTGGCGCAGCGGCAGTTGCGCAAGCCCCAGGGAGCGCTCATTGACCTGTCCTATTTGTAGTAAGCGCAAGGTGAAGAGGTTTTGCCCCGCAAGAGGAGAAAACATCTGCTCGGTTTGTTGTGGAACCGAACGCGAAGTGAGCATCGACTGTCCCTCGGACTGTCCCCACCTCGTGGCCAGCCGCGAGTACGATGAGGGACGCCGCCAGGTCGATTGGGAGAAGGTTCCCTTCCCTGATGTCAGGATTCCATTTGAGTTTGCCCAAAGTCACAGCAGGCTCCTGGCGGCGTTGATCCTTTCCATCTGGGAATATGCTCGGGACCATCGCCAGGTGGTAGACACGGACGCGATTGCGGCGCTCCAGGCGCTGGCAGAGACTTACCGCACGCTTTCGAGCGGCCTCTATTACGAAAAGCCTCCCGATTATCTCTACCGGCGGGAGCTCTACCAAGAGCTCAAGGCGGCCCTGGTAGAATTCAAGGAAGCCGAAACTCAAAGGCTTGGTTTGGCCACCACACGCGACAGCGAAATCCGGGATGCGCTGACCTTCCTCACCCAACTCGGCGCCACGCGCGAGAACGGCCGTCCAAAGGGCCGCGCCTTCCTGGACCTGATTCGGACCCAGCTCGGTCCCGAAGCATCGGCCCAACCCGCTTCAAATATCGTGCTGCTGCCGTGACGATCAAGGAAGGCGGTTGACTATGGGTGTGGGGCAGGGTTTGCCACGCAACCCTGAGAAGCTCTCGCGAAAATGGATTTACCGTTCCGCCGCTTGCAGCTCTCTGAAAAGACGAGCCTTAAGGCGACTACTGGGCGCAGGATCGCCCCTTTTCATCCCCGTTGCGAGCACCAGCTCATGATCGGCTGTGAAATAAATCCTCGGGGGAGGTTTTGCAAAACATGAGGTATTGGTTAGCTGTTACCGGCATATGACCTTTCTGGATTATTTCACAGCTTCCGAGGCTTTCCAGGAAAGGGCGACCCCCTGGCGCAGGGTTCGCCTTGCAATCCTGCGCAAGTTTCTCCGCCACGATGAATGGCTCTTACTCTCCACGAGGCCGTGGAGCAGGAGGCCCAAATCGCGACCGGGCGTGGAACTGGCCGATGCGCCGTAGGTCCTTAAGCTTCTTCCACTGCTCGACGGTGAGAACTCGACGGATCGCGAGTAGCATCAGTGTGTTCGACTTTTCCAGGTTGGCCCTCGCCTGAGCAACGTTATCGATTTGGGCGACCACCTGCGACTCGTCGGGCTGACCAGCTTCAATCAGGGGCTCCAGGATCGCTTCCTGCTTTTCCAAAGCGGCGTGGAGATCGATGAGTTGTAGGCGGTGGTCCTGGAAGATCTTCTCGATCTTCTCGACCTGCTCATCGCTGACCCCGATCTTCCGCATCAGTTCCGAGTCTTTCCACCATCTTCCAGAACCACGGTGACCCATACCGTGTCCACGACCACCGTATCGGACCATTCCCATTCGAGGGCCCCTTTGGGTGCTTGGCCCTGGCCCCCCGGGCGGCGCAGGGGCGACCTGGGCGATGGCCAGCCCGCAGAACGCGATCACCAGTATCAAGCTTGCTAGGGTTGCTTTCATCTCATTTCTCTCCTTTTCCTAAAGTGGTCTTCGTTTGTTCTTTATTCGTTAGGATTTCATTCCGCTCCTCGGCAATCAGGACTGCGGGGGCCACGGCTTCGGGGACCTCACGTTCAAGGTCTGCTTGAACCTCCTGTAACAGGTCCTTGTCCGGATCCTCCGTGGCGTTATTTTGAGAAGGGTTCGGAGTGGGCGTCAGGGGTATAGCCGTATTTGCGGCCCGGTGCAGGGGAACGCTCGAGTGTGGCGGAACGCGCGCCGTCCGCAAAACCACTATCCACGCTGCGGCTACGGTGGCGGCAAATACCAATCCCCAGCTCAGCCGGCGCCAGAGGCGCTTCGCAGCGAGCCCAAAACGCGGTCCGGCCGCCCGCAAAGTTCCTTCGCGAAAAGCCTGGACCAGTGCTTCTTCCACGCGGGTAGGCGCGCGCTGGAGATCAAGGGTCCTCGCGAACGCTTGCAGGCTTTGCGTCAGCTTGGTCTCTTCGTCGAGGCGCAGGGCGCACCATAGACAACGGCCGGCGTGCTCCAAAGCCTCGAGCTGCTTTGTCTTGTCAGCCGCTCGCCGGCTTACAATCTCGTGAATCATGCTTTCGAAATCTTTGCAGTTCATGCCAGACACCTGCTTGGATCAATGGCCTTATCACCGGCTTCGACCTTCTTCCCACCCGCCAGCTTCTGGATGAGCAAGGCGCGCCCGCGGTGCAAACGCGAGCGCACCGTGCCCACTGAACATCCCAAGACCGACGCAGCATCCTCGTAACTCATCTCATTCAAGTCGCACAGAACCACAGCTTCGCGGTAGTGCTCGGGCAGGCTCAAGATCGCTTGTTGCACCCAATGGATCGATTCCCGGCGGCTCATCTCGGAGTGCGGGTTCTCGGGAGAAAGCGGGGCGAGATCTTCCCTATCCCTCGACCCGTCCCAAGTTTGCGAGATCGAGACATACGTCCGGTCGCGCTTGATGAGGCGCAGCGCGTGATGGCGCGCCATTCCCAGAAGATATGCGCCGAGCGAACCGCGCGAGGGGTCGTAGCCTCGGCTGTCTCGAATCAGCGCCATGAACACTTCCTGTGTGACGTCCTCGGCGAGAGAGGCGGAGCCACTCATCTCCAGCACAAAGCGGTAAATGGCTCCCTGACGGCGCCGATACAACGTTGCAAAGGCGTCTTCGTCCCCACCCTGCATCATCTTCAGCAACTGCTCGTCTCGAATCTCAGTGAGTCCGGCCATCGTTCGTTGCTTTCATCGGGTATTCCGTTTCGAGCTCCCAAAAGTTCCACAAAATGTTCGGAATGTGGACCTGCACCACCCCTTACGAACAGTGTCTGGCTCCGAAATCGGAAGGGCAGGGCTTCACAGGCTGCGGAAAAACCCCTCCAATCTGTCATTCCGAGCGGAGCGAGGAATCTCGCTCTGGGTGTTTTCAACGCACTGCGAGATTCCTCGTCGTCCCGATCAGATCGGGACTCCTCGGAATGACAGGCCAAACGGTTTTTTCCGCAGCCTGTTCAGCCCCGCCGCTAGAATTTGGCCTTTTGGGGTCGCTCTTTCGCTTCGTTTGAGTTTTTTTGCATACTCTTGGCACATTTTTCGGCCCCTTTTGCACGCCTTTTGGGTTCGTTTTTTGGTAACTTTTGTTGATTCTAAAGGACTTCTTCGGTTCGTTCCGTTAGATTTAACATCTTTTATGAACTTCCTGCGCGTCTCTGGAACATTTGCCGCGGCCTTGCTGGAGCACTCTGTCCCCGGAATTGGCATCGCCCTGACCAGCCGAGGATCTTCGCTAATGAAAATCAGTCCTACCTCCCTGGCTTCGCAGGGCCGGTGAGGGCTGTAACCTCGCAAGCTCCGGACGGCCTCTTCGTGAAGGTCCATATTCGTAGCCTACCTTAGGGCCGCGCGTTTGTCAAGACCTCCCCTCTCCCTGGTTGACGAGCACGATGAAGTATCTGGAGGTTGGCTTGTGGTCAGAGCCCCGTGGCTGGCGCAGCGACGCAGGGCTGTTCCACAATCGGTGCACCATCTCTCAGTGTGATGGTTTTACCGGAAATCGCCGGCACGCGCTCGCCGGGTACAATTATTCCGACCAAATTCAATGGGTCGGCGGCGGAGAGGGTGACGGTTTCGCCGGTGGGCGCGACGTGGCGCGCGGCGCGCAGCGATTCCAGCGCCACTGGCAAGGCGAATTGCTCTCCCAGGAAGCCGTCCACAAAGCGGCCACCTCGCACCTCGCCACGATCCTCGAGGCGCCTGAACGTAATCAGCAGTTCGCGCCATTTGAACGGGAACTCCTCCCGCAAGGTCAATTCTCGAAATACCACGCCGTAACGCTCCAGCAGCACGCCGCAAACCGCCTGGAGGGCCTTGGCGCGATCCGTCGCCTCGCCTGAAAAGAGCAGTGACCATCGTCCCGTGCTGTGTCGCGGGCGAGAGCGGCGACCTCTCCCTTGCCCGGCCCGCCGTTTGGGATCGATGAGGGCGCGCAAATTGTCGAAGCCGTCGGCGGTGAAGAGTCCCGCCGCCACCAATTCCCAGAGCGCCGTTTCGACTTCGGATTTGAGTTTGCCGGTTCCGCGTACGATGTCGGCGAAGAACGAAGCGCCGCGCTGCCCGACGAATTCCAGCACCTCCCGCGCGACGTGGCTCAGCGCTTGAGACGCCACCGTGAGCGGGGGGTGGCGCGGAATCATCCAATCGGATTCTTCCCGCACGAAGAATGTGATGGGAGCCACGCTCGAGGGAACGACACGACGTGCGGTAATCGCGTGCGAGAGATCGCGCCGTCCCGCGGAGTCGGCAGAGCCTCGGAGCGCGGGCGTCTCGCCCGCTGTGGCGCAGGCATCTTGATCGGGCCCTCGCGTGCGGGAGCGGGACGCTCCCGCGACAGCGGGCGAGACGCCCGCGCTCCACGATGCGATTGCTTCCAGGGTCGCCGGATGCGGGGACAAGCGTCCCCAGCCCACGGCGCCCGTCAGGCAAAGCTGATCGAGTAGTTGCGGATCATAGCCGCCCACTCGAGGCGCCAGGATGTGCGACTCCCAGGCATTGGCGGGGGCCTCGAATCCCTGCAATTGCCGGATGACTTCGAGCAGGCCTCGTTCAGCAACAACTTGCGTGCCTGGGGCGACGTGTTGCCAGCGCAGCAACCAGCGCATGAACTGAGCTCGAGTGACAGGCTGAATCTCCTTCCGCAGCGTGCCGAGCGTGAGCCGATGAATGCGCGCCAGCAGCCGGCGATCGCACCATTCGATCGGGGCCGCGCCGGTAAATTGTCCTCGCAGCACTCGACCTTCGCCTTCGAGGCGAAGCATGGCAGCCTCGATATCCCCAGCCGGCAATCCCACGATGCAGGCCAGCCAGGGAATCTCGACCGGCCCGGAGTGTCCCATCCAACCTCGAACGAGTTGAAGCAGGGCATCGTCTCTTGCAAAAACCGGCTCACCGATTTCGGAAGCTTCCGTCTCGAACCTTGCCCCAGGGAAGAGAATTGAGAACGTCTTGATTCTCTCCGCCGCAACCCACACGATATCGTCACCCAGCAGCGCACGAGCAGCCCGCCTCTCGGCGACAAGTTGACGAAAGAGATCGCCCCACTGTGTGGCCACAGGCAAGCCTCCGGGCGTCACGAAGTTTTCGGGCAAAGCAACCAATACCTGGAGCACTTCGCTCAATTCGTCTGCGTCGCGAACATCCGGCCAGGCTTCTTCGCGCACTTGCGCGATGGCGGCGGGATCAAGCCGGCCGATTTCCGAGAGCACCGTCTCCGGCAGAACGCGGCGTAGAGATACGGCGCGCGCCCGGCGCTCCTCAAGCGGGGCATCATCGAGATAGGCGTACGGATTGGCGTTCAGAATCTCGTGAGAGAATGGTGAGGGAGCAGGCGTGTCCGCCGCGAGGCAGCGAATACTGCCATCCCTGATTCCGCGTAGCACCCGCTTCAATCCTTCCAGGTCCAACGCTTGCGTGAGCACGTCTTTCATCACCTCGCGGATCAGGGGGTGGTCCGGAACGTGAATGTCGCCCTCCAGGTTGTCCTGGCATGCCGCCGCGTCCGGGAAGACAGCAGCCAGCAGGTCGTCCGCGCGCATGCGCTGAATTTGAAGCGGAATCTTCTTTCCGTTGCGAAAACGCGGCAGGGCCAGAGCACGTGTGGCGTCCCAGCGCCAGCGAGTGGCGAAGATCGGCGAAACGAGCGCGGCCTGCTCGAGGACGGCCGCAGCGGATTCCGGCGCCAGAAAATGGAAGACATCAGCGAGCGGAAAGCTGTGCTGCTCGCCCAGCGAGATGTTCAGGCCTTCCTCAGTGGCAGCAGCTTGCAATTCAAAATTGAATGAACGGCAGAACCTCTTGCGAAGCGCCAGCCCCCACGCTTTGTTGATTCTTCCACCAAACGGCGCGTGGATGATAAGTTGCATGCCGCCGCCCTCGTCAAAAAAGCGCTCGGCAACGATTCTGTTTTGAGTTGGAACCGCGCCGAGCATGGCGCGCCCGGCGAGGATGTATTCAACCGCCTGCTCGGCCCCGGCGTCATCCAGCCCGCATTGCTCCTTTAACCAGGATATAGCGGCGTCATTCCGTGGGTGTAGCGCTGTCCCGCCCGCTTGCGGAAACCCCTTTAACCTGTCATTCCGAGGAGCCGCAGGCGACGAGGAATCTCGCAAGGCCCGCGTTTCCAGAGCGAGATTCCTCGCTTCGCCCTGGACCGTCCGGTCCAGGGCTTCGCTCGGAATGACAGCGTTTAAAAGGGACGCCGGTCCCGCGTGCGGGACCGGCGCTACGGCCAAATCACTAATCTTCTCGCGTATCTCTGAAACTCGGGCGGAGAGTTCCGGCGTCCGGGCCGGCGCCTCGCCAAGCCAGAAGGGAATGTCGGGGGCCGCGCCGTGAGCATCCTCCACCAACACGCGTCCTGAACGACCTTCGATCCTGGTGATGCGCCAGGACGTGTTCCCTAACAGGAAAACGTCGCCGCGCATGCTCTCGGCTGCGAAGTCTTCCGCCACCGTACCGGCCACGGCGCCTTCCGGCTGTGCCACCACCGTGTAGAGCGCGGACTCAGGAATAGCGCCGCCGTTTGTAATGGCTACCAGGCGGCTGCCGCGCCGGCCTCGGAGGCGATGTCGGACGCGGTCGCGATGGAGATAGGCCCCGTAGCGGCCGCGGCGTGCCGTGATTCCCTCGGAAAGGATTTCGAGCACTGCGTCAAAGTCCTGGCGGGCCAAATCGCGGTACGGGTACGCCCGGCGCACGACCTGGAACAGATCGTCCTCGGTCCACTCTTCGCACGCGCACATCGCCACGATTTGCTGAGCCAGGATGTCCAAAGGCGATTCCGGAATCTCGAGCCTGTCGAGTTCACCCTGTCGGAGGGCTCGGATGAGCGCGGCGCATTCGATGAGCCCATCGCGCGTCATGGCGAAGAGCCGGCCCTTGGGCACTGCCCCGCGCCAGTGGCCGGCCCGGCCGATCCGTTGCAGGGCCACCGCGATGGAATGGGGCGATTCGATCTGGCAAACCAGATCCACCGTGCCGATGTCGATGCCAAGCTCGAGGGAAGCGGTGGCGACTAGGACCCGCACGTCCCCCGACTTCAACTTGTTTTCCGCATCTAGCCGCACCTTACGCGAAAGGCTACCGTGATGCGCTGCGACGGCGTCCGCTCCCAGCCGTTGGGCGAGGTGGTGTGATATCCGCTCGGACAGCCGGCGCGTGTTCACAAAGACCAGCGTGGAGCGATGTTGCCGCACGAGTTCCGCCAGCCGGTCGTAAACCTCTTCCCACATCTCGTTGGTAGCGATGGGTCCAAGCTCGCTGCGCGGCACTTCCACCGCCAGGTCGAGCGCGCGCCGGTGCCCAATGTTGACGATGGCGGGCTCAGCCCGGCCATTTCCGACAAGGAACTTGGCCACCAGCTCGATGGGCTTTTGAGTGGCTGAAAGTCCAATTCGCATCGGCGGGCGGTTGGGGCGTGACTGCGCTATCAGAGCTTCTAACCTTTCGAGTGAAAGCGCGAGATGCGCGCCGCGCTTGTCGTCCGCCACGGCGTGTATTTCATCTACAATCACTGTTTCAACGTCACCCAAGATGGCGCGGCTCTTTTCCGCCGTCAGCAGGATGTAAAGAGACTCGGGCGTCGTCACGAGTATGTGCGGTGGCTGCTTGAGCATCGCCCGGCGCTCTGGCACCAATGTGTCGCCGGTGCGAACTGCGGCGCGGATGGGCGGCATCATCAACCCTCGCTGGCCCGCCAGCGCGGTGATTTCACTCAGCGGGACTTCCAAATTCCTGCGAATGTCGTTGCTCAACGCCTTGAGGGGCGAAACGTAAAGGACTTCCGTGCGATTCTGGAGCACGCCGCCCAGCGCCTTCCGAATCAGGTGATCGATGCAGGCAAGAAACGCGGCCAGCGTTTTGCCGCTGCCCGTGGGCGCGCAGATCAGCGTGGATTTTCCGGCGAGAATAGGCGGCCAGCCCTGCTCCTGCGGTTCAGTTGCCGAGCCAAACCTGCCTGCGAACCATTCCTGAACGAGCGGATGGGCCCAAGATAGAGAAGCCACGGAGCTCTGCGGCATGTTGTCGAAGCCCGAAGTTAGCATGTCATTTAAGTTTAGCCGTGCGCCACAAAAATGCAAACTTCAGGCGCACAAGCACGGCAAAGCAACGGCTGACCCCAAAGGGTTGGACGTCAGAACGTGGGTCGGGATTTTCTGATCAATGAAAAGCCGGCGCATCAATCGCGCAGACCGGTGATTCCCGTCGCCTCGACGGATTCTCTTGCGAACTCGATGGCAGCCTTGATGTCATCGTCGGCGAGGCCGGGGAAACCCTCACGAACTGCGTCGAAGGACTCACCCGCGGCAAGCTGGCTGAGAATCGATGTGACAAGGATGCGGGTGCCACGAATGACGGGCTTGCCGCTGCAAACGGTGGGGTCGATCTCGATTCGGTCGTGGTACAAAATACTCCGCTCCTTGTAGCAATCCTATACCATATCGCGTGGAGATACCAAGCCCTTCTGGCGGCTTATTCCAGGAGACCAATGGCGTGAGGCTTGGCCACATGGCGGGGAAACACGGCCTTGGCCGTGATGGGCATGATCGAAGCCGAGCACAACTGCTATTCCATCTGGTGGAAGCAATTTGCTTCTCGGTTATACCAAGGTTATACTACCAGTATGAAAACTGCGATCTCGATTCCTGATCCTCTTTTCCGTGCCGCGGACCGGGCGGCGAAGCGGCAGAAGGTTTCGCGCAGCCGTTTCTACGCGCAGGCGGTCGAGGCGTATCTGAAAGCGCAGCGCGCCCAGGGAGTGAAGGAGGCGCTCGGCGCCGTGTACGCGAACGAAAGTTCCGAACTCGATCCGGGCTTGGTGGCCGCAGCTTACCACATTCTTTCCAAGGAGTAGCAACACCCCTTGAACCAGCTCATCGCGGCCCGGGGCCGCTTGTACACGAAATGAATCTTCAGCCACGCATCGAAGAGCTTTACGCTCGTGACACCAAGGAATTCGGCGACGAATACTTCAGCGCCTTCGACGAATTCAAGCACGCGCTGAATGAAGGTCATGTGCGCGCGGCGGAGCCCGATCCCGCTTCGCCCAGCGGCTGGAAGGTAAATACCTGGGTGAAGAAGGGGATTTTGCTGGGGTTCCGGATTGGGCGCGTGGTGGAGATGCATCTTGAGGTAGGGGAGCGCTCCGCGCTCCCGCTGTCCGGCATCACAGACGAAACCCGCCGGGAGCCCGAAGGGCTCCGCTCGCTTAGGTTGGGCAATCTCCAGCGGGAGCCCTACCAATTCCGTGACAAGCACACTTTCCCCTTAAAGCAACTTCCGCGCGACCAGAACATCCGCATTGTTCCTGGCGGCTCGTCCATTCGCGATGGCTGTTACATCGGCAAGAACGTGACGTGTATGCCGCCCATGTATGTGAACGTAGGAGCCTATGTGGACGATGGCGCCATGATTGATTCCCACGCGCTGGTGGGTTCGTGCGCTCAGGTGGGCAAACGCGTTCACCTCAGCGCGGCGGCGCAGATTGGCGGCGTGCTGGAGCCGATTGGCGCCATGCCCGTGATCGTGGAAGACGAGGTCCTGGTGGGCGGCAACTGCGGAGTTTACGAGGGGACGATCGTCGGTAAGGGAACCGTTTTGGCCGCTGGGACGATTTTGACCGGCTCGACCCCCGTGTACGATTTGGTGCGGGACGCCGTCTATCGGCGCGAGGGCGAACAGCCGCTGATGATTCCTCCGGGTGCGGTGGTCGTCCCCGGCGCCCGCGCCATCACTACCGGACATGGAAAAGAACTGGGCCTTTCCCTTTACACTCCTGTCATCATCAAGTACCGCGACGAGAAGACAGACCAGGCGGTGCGGCTGGAAGAACTGTTGCGTTGAGTGCTGGCTGTGGTCCGTTGTCAGTGGTCAGTCGCCAAACAACATCGCGGCTGATCCCCTGGTGCTGGCGTCATTTGCGAATCATGTGCGTTGCAGAATCACCGAATCAAACCCCGCAGAAAAGTTTAATAGATTAATTTTATGGGAACAATAAGTAAATTCAAATTGCACATGACCAAAAGTTTCGACTATCCTCAGTCGAACGAAGCAGCAGTTGCGGTTTTAGTGGTACCCCCAAGAGACCGTGAGTTCTCGGTCGGAGGGGGGACTAAGACAATGAATGGTTCGCTCTTAACCAGGAACGTAATTCGTCTCATCCTTACGGCGCCGCCAGCCTAATTGCTGAGCGGCGAACCCACAGAATCACCTGACCTCACCACGGCATAGGAATTAGCCGAAATAAAGGTTGACGGCGGCAAGTGGGGATGGTAATCTACCTACCGACTGGTCGGTAGTGAACGCCCCGCCGCTGTCGGAGCGAGAGAGACAATGGGAAAACTTTACTCGGGTTCGGAACTCTTACTGGAAAGCCTCAGCCGTCAGAAGGTGGACGTGTTTTTCGGGCTCCCCGGCGGCGCCGTGTTACCGCTCTACGACGCTTTATATAGCGCCGGCATTCGTCACCTCTTGGTCCGCCACGAGCAGGCTGCGGCCTTTGCTGCGGACGGCTACGCGCGGGTGACCGGCAAGCCCGGCGTCTGTCTCGGGACGTCCGGGCCTGGCGCCACGAATCTGATCACTGGCCTGACATCCGCGATGATGGATTCCATTCCGGTGGTGGCGTTGACTGGCCAGGTGCCGTTGTCGCTGATGGGCAAGGACGCCTTCCAGGAGGCCGATACGATCGGCATCAGCCTTCCCAGCACTAAGCAATCGTTCCTGGTTCGGTCCGCGGCCGAGGTCCCTTCCGTGATTCAGAAAGCCTTCAAAGCCGCTGTATCGGGACGTCCAGGACCGGTGTTGGTTGATCTCCCCAAAAGCGTGCTCATGGAAAATGCCGAGGCCAGCTACCCCCCCATCGCCGGCCCCGAACTTCCAGAGCGCGCGCGCGAGTGGACGGACGATGACGTCGAGCGCGCCGCCGATATGATCCTGGAAAGCAGAAAAGCGGTGCTTTATGTGGGTGGTGGTGTGATCACGGCAAACGCTTCCGATGAATTGCGCGAGCTTGCCGATTTGACACATATTCCAATCACCACCACGCTGATGGGTCTGGGGTGCTTTCCCTCGCGTCACCCACTTTCGCTGGGCATGTTGGGGATGCACGGCGCTTATGCCACCAACATGGCAATCTGCCAGTGCGACTTGCTCATCGCTGTCGGCGCGCGGTTTGACGACCGTGTCACGGGCCGCCTGAACGGTTTTGCGCCCAACGCCAAGAAGATCCACCTGGATGTGGACCCCTCCGAGGTCAACAAGAACGTGCGGGTTGATTTGGCTCTGGTGGGCGACGCCAAGGAGACATTGCGCGCCCTCCTTGCCGCCTTGCAGCGCAGGAACGCAACACCCCCGACTGAAAGGCAGCAGTGGCTGCAGCGAATTGAAACCTGGCGTTCCGAGCACCCGCTGACCTACGATAAATACGCCAACAACGTCAAACCTCAATTCGTGATCGAGACGCTCTCGCAATATGCCAGCGAGGATGCCATCGTCGCGGTGGACGTGGGCCAGCACCAGATGTGGGGCGCCCAATTCTGGAATTTCACGCGCCCGCGCGCTTGGCTCTCTTCCAGCGGGCTCGGTTCGATGGGCTATGGCTTCCCGGCGGCCATGGGCGCGCAAATGGCATTTCCCGATCGACAGGTGATCGCCATTGTGGGCGACGGCGGATTCCAGATGACCCTGAACGACCTCGCCACCGTTGTGCAGTACCGTGTTCCGGTCAAGATCGCCATCATCAATAATCGCGCCCTGGGGATGGTCCGCCAGTGGCAGGAGATCTTTTTTGAGAAGCGTTACTGCGACACTGACTTGGACTTCGCTCCCGACTTCGTGAAGTTGGCCGAAGCTTATGGAATTCGTGGCGCGCGGGTCGAGCACCGCACCGACGTGGCGGATGCGGTGCAGGATTTCTTGAGCGATCGCGAGCCGCGCCTGATCGACTTCTGGGTTGATCCGGCAGAGAACGTTTATCCCATCGTGCCGCCCGGAGCATCCCTGGCGGAAATGGTGGTGGAGCCTCCGCGCGTCCTGGTGGAAGAGGAAGCGCTCGACGATCTGTGGGCGGTTTAACAGGATGCTGAAAAACCGCCTAGCCTGTCATTCCGAGGAGTCCCGATCTGATCGGGACGACGAGGAATCTCGTTGTCCATTGTTTCCAGAGCGAGATTCCTCCCCTTCGCTCCGCTCTGGGTCGGAATGACACGGTTGACGGACGTTTTTCAGCGTCCTATTGAGCTGGAATGGAGCAGGTTATGCAGTGGTTGCTGACTCTTGAAACCAATAACGACATGATATCAATCTGCCGCGTGATGAACATTTTCCGGCGAAAGAGCCTGGAGATCACAACGCTGGTGATGACGGCCCGGCCGGCGGGATTCTCCCTGATGGGCGTGGTTGAATCAGCGGAAGCCGATATAGACTACCTCTTCAATTTCTTGCGGCGGACCGGGGGGGTGCAGCACGTCACCTGCTACCGCCATGAATCCTTTCCGAATGCTTCCTTCGTGTTTATCGATTCGGAAGCGGACAATTCCGGCGTCACTCAAGTACTGAAAGCATTTCCTGAATCGAAGCTGATTTTTGCCAGCCACGGGAAGTATTTGCTGGAGATTCCGGTGGAGAAACGGCGGACCCCTGCTTCGGCAGGCTCTCGAGCCCCGGCGTTTCTTCCCTTCGCTTGCGTCAAGACAACACGCAGCGCCACGCACCCGGAGCTTGCTCGAGTTCAGGCTTGATTTTCCCTTTCGCCACGATCCAGTGTAATACAGCACATGACGACAAAGAGGAGAACTGGTATTCTGCATTGATCCTTGGAGGTCAAGACTTTCTGAGGGTATTTCTTTCTTCAAGAGGAAACGAAATGGCCAAAGTCTATTACGAGAATGATGGAGATTTGAAACACTTGGCGGGCAAGACCGTCGCTGTTATCGGTTACGGGAGCCAGGGGCACGCGCACGCGCTCAATCTGCGCGACAGCGGGATGAAGGTGATCGTGGGTGAGGTCCGCCCCTCTGCTCCCCAGGCCAAGGCGAAGGAGGCAGGCTTCGAGGTCGTTGATGCAGCGGAAGCCTCCCGGCGCGGCGACCTTATCGCCGTGCTCATCCCTGACCATGTGCAGCCCAAAGCTTACAAGGAACAGATCGAGCCCCATCTTGGCAAGGGGAAGGCCTTGTTGTTTGCCCACGGGTTCAATATTCACTTCAAGTTTGTCATTCCACCCCCTACGGTGGACGTGGTCATGATCGCGCCCAAGTGCCCCGGTCACCGCTTGCGCGAGCTTTTCCAGGAAGGCATCGGCGTCCCGGCCTTGCTCGCCGTCCAACAGGACGCCTCCGGCCACGCCGTCGAGAGCGCGCTGGCCTACGCGAAAGGTCTCGGGAGCCTTAAAGCGGGTGTCATCCGCACCACCTTTAAGGAAGAAACCGAAACAGACTTGTTTGGCGAGCAAACCGTATTGTGCGGTGGGGTGTCAGCATTAATCACGGCGGGATTTGAAACCCTGGTCCAGGCAGGCTACCAGCCGGAGATCGCTTATTTCGAGTGCCTGCACGAATTGAAGCTGATCGTGGACCTGATTTATCAGGGCGGGATCAAGTATATGCGCTACTCGGTGAGCGACACGGCTGAATACGGCGACTACACCCGCGGGCCGATGGTGATTGACGCGCACGTCCGCGAAACCATGAAGAAGATTCTCGCCGAGATTCAGAATGGCCGGTTCGCGAATGAATGGATGGAAGAGAACGCTCAGGGCCGGAAGAAGTTCCTCGAAATGCGCGCCCAGGCAGCGGAGCAACTGATTGAAAAGGTCGGGAGTGAATTGCGGAAAATGATGCCCTGGATTCGGGGCTCCAAGGAGGAAGTCACCGCCGCTCAAGCCGAGGCACGACGATAGCTCGGCAGGGAATCTCACTTACCCGGGCTACCCGCAGTTATGAGGAGAAATGCCGCCACTCCGTTCGTGGGCATCCAAGGAGGGACATGAGGCCAGGAACAGACGTTTCGCAGACGAGTGCTCAAGCCGCTAAGGCTTTACAGCCCAGTGTCAGGAAACTCGCGCTCATCGGCGCCGGGAAACTCGGGGAGGGGCTGCTGTCGGGAATTTTGGGCTCGCAGCTTGTTCCCGTTGGGCGCGTGGAGGCTACCGTAGCTCACCAACCGCGCGCCGACTACCTGACAGAAAAATATGGCATCAAGGCGCATACCAACAACGTTCAGGCGGTCTCCGGAGCCGACCTGGTGCTGATCTGCTTGAAACCCCAACAGGTGAAGGGCTTTCTCCACGAAGTCAAGAAGAAGCTGAGAAAAGACGCCGTCATCATTTCCTCTGCGGCCTCGGTGACAACCTCCTTGATCGAGCGTGAAATGGGACGGCCGGTGCGCGTGGTCCGCGCCATGCCCAACACACCGTGCCTCATCCGCCAGGGTATGACGGCCCTTGCGGCAGGGCAGCACGCCACCGAAGATGACATCCGCCTGGCGCGAGAGATCTTCAGTTCCATGGGCCGAACTGTGGTTGTGGATGAAAAACACATGGATGCCATTACGGGTCTTTCGGCCTCCGGCCCTGCCTACGTTTATGTGATTATCGAGTCACTGGCCGAGGCGGGGGTGAAAATGGGGCTGCCGCGCGACCTTTCCACCGAACTCTCCGCCCAAACCTTGCTGGGCGCTTCCGCCATGGTGCTACACACCGGCGAGCATCCCGCCAAGTTGAAGGACATTGTAACCACGCCGGCCGGCTGCACCATCGACGGTCTGCTGGAACTCGAGGAAGGGGGCTTGCGCGTTACTTTGATTAAAGCTGTGGTGCGCGCCGGCGAGCGGGCGCGGCAACTCGTGGAAAGCCAGAATACGTAACGCGCCGGCGCGAATTCTTCAGTTTTGCTGCGACGGCGCCTCGACTAGCGGGCTCCTCAATCCCCCTGTGCAGAGAGAGTAGGCAGTAGGCAGGGTCGATCCAAAATCCAAAATCTAAAATCCAAAATTGGCCCAGACCCTAGTCCCCAGCGCAGGGAGAGTAGGCAGTAAGCAGCAGGCAGGGTCAATCCAAAATCCAAAATCTAAAATCCAAAATTGCCCCAGCCCCTAGTCCCCAGCCCCTTCGACCGTCGACTCTCGACTTGTTCAAGCCGCGTCGCCGAGTGCTTGTTCCAGGGCTTTCCGCAGAGCCTCAAGACTCGGCTCGACGCGAAGTCTCTGGCGGGTTTCCTGAACTTCCGAGCGCTGGCGCATGATGTACTCGGTATCCTTCAGTTGGTTGCCCGTGAGAACGCAGACAATGTCCGCATGCCAGGGAATTTTTCCGGCACGCACGAGCTTTCGAACCCCGGCGATAGTCGCAGCGGAGGCAGGCTCACATCCTACGCCGTCTTCAGCCAGCATGGCCTTTGCCTCAAAGATTTCCTTGTCGGTGACGGACTCTGTGAACCCCCCGCACCACTCCAACACTCGTTGGGCCTTCTTCCAATTGGCGGGATAGCCAATCCGAATAGCGGTGGCCTCAGTGTCGGGTTTATCCACTGGGGTCAGTTCGTTCAAGCCGCCCGCCACCATTTGATGGAACGGACTGGACCCCGCGGCCTGCACCACGACAACCTGCGGCACCTTTTCGATGAATCCAAGCTCTTTCAACTCGCGCAGTCCCTTGCCGATGGCGGAGGCGTTGCCGAGATTCCCACCTGGCACCACTAGGTAGTCGGGCGGTCGCCAGGCCCGTTGTTCCAGCATCTCCGCCACGATGGTTTTCTGTCCCTCGATGCGGAAAGGGTTCACGGAGTTCACCAAGTGAAGACCCAGTTCCGGCGCGATCTCACGGAGCAGCCTGAAAGCCTCATCGAAAGTATCGCCCACCTCCACCACCAGCGAGCCGAAATCTAAAGCCTGGGCAAGCTTCGCAGCGGAGATTTGCCGGTAAGGCACAAAGAGCAACGCTTTCATGCCCGCGCGAGCCGCGTAGGCTGCCATGGAGGAAGATGTATTGCCGGTCGAGGCGCAGGCTACCATGCGGATGCCACGCGAGGCAGCCCGCGTGATGCAGGCGGTCATCCCCAGGTCCTTAAAGGACCCGGTGGGATTGTTGCCCTGATGCTTGATGGTCAAATGGACGGGGCCGGCCCACCATCCTGTGCGGCGGGTTCCCACTAAGGGTGTCGAGCCCTCCGAGAGCGAGATAACCCGGTCGCCCGGTTCAATGAAGGGGATCAACTCGCGAAATCGCCACACCCCGCTGCGGTCGATGGGTTCGCCACTCAAGCGCCGCTGATGCCACGCCCGCCGAAGGGCTTCGGGATCGAAGGCCTCAAACTCGTATCTCACCTCCAGAAGCCCGCCACAGTCAGCACACGCGTGCGCATCCTTCTTCGGGTTTTGCTTGCGCTGGCAAGCTTCCTCAATGCATTGGAGGTAGGCAGATGACATTGGCAGTCGTCAGTTGTCAGTCGTCAGTTGTCCGTTGTCCGTAGTCAGTCGTCCATTGTCAAGGACTGGCACATTGTTGAAGGAGCCCGCGAGGTTGTCATTCCAAGGAGTCCGCCATTGTTATTGACAGACGAGGAAGAACCTTGTATTTGAATGAGTCTGTAAATGCTGAGATTCTCCGCTTCGCTTCGAACGACGATGGGAACGAGAGATTTCGCATCCTGAACACAAGCAGATGACCGCCCGCAACGGACCACTGACAACGGACTACTGACGACTGACAACTACAGTTTAAACTCTTCGTGAATGGCTTTCACGGCTTCCTTCACGTCTGAGGACTTCACGGCAAATGAGATGCTCAATTCGGAAGACCCCTGGGCGATAGCGATAATGTTAATCCCGCGCCGCCCGAGCGCTCCGAAGGCTCGCCCGGCGATGCCTGGGGTGCCTTTCATGTTTTCGCCGATGGCCACCACAATGGCCACGTGAGGCATGACCTCTACCGTGGCTGAGCGGTCGTGAATAATCTCCAGCTCAAATGCTTTCTCGAGCTTGGCTTTCGCCCGTTTCAACTCCGCATCGTGGACGGCCAGGCACAGCACATTTTCTGCGGAGGATTGAGTCACCATGAGGGCGGTAATATCTTCCAGGCTGAGGCAAGTGAAAACCCGGCTTGCCACCTGGGCGAAGCTCAGTCGGTCTCCTCCACTGACCATGATGAGGCTGGCTTTGCTCAGGGAGGTGATGGCCTTCACGCCGGGCGGGCCGTCTGGCGCCGCAGGGACGATCCGGGTTCCCGGGCAGGAAGGGTTAAAGCTGTTCTTGATCCAGACGGGAATCTTCTTTTTCATCACCGGCTGAATGGTCTTGGGGTGGAGCACCTTAGCCCCGAAGAAGGAAAGCTCAATGGCTTCCCGGTAGGAGATGCCGGGAACAATCCGCGCCTCTGGGACCAGGCGAGGGTCCGCCGTCATCACCCCGTCCACATCGGTCCAGATCCACACTTCGTCGGCATCCAGGGCCGCTCCAATAATGGTGCCGCTGAAATCTGATCCCCCCCGGCCAAGCGTCGTGCAAAGGCCCTCGGGTGTGGCTCCCCGGAATCCGGTAATGACGGGAACGGCCCCGCGTTTGCGAAGCGGGGCAAGGCGCTGGCGGGTCTTGGCGGCGGTCTCGTCGAAAAGGGGAGAAGCGTTGCCAAAGTTGTCGTCCGTGACGATGAGTTCGGTGGCGTCCACGGCCTCCGACGCAATGCCCAGGGAGCGGAGGATGGCCGCCAGGAGGTTCGCGGCCATGACTTCGCCGAGGCTGGAAAGTGTATCCATGGCGCGGGGAGTAACTTCCCGAACCAGGGAAAAACCGGAACAAAGGTTCTCAAAGTTACCGACCTGGGCAGCCAAGCGAGGCAACACCAAAGATTGGTCGGCCGCAGAGAGAAGCTGGTCAGCGACTTCGCGGTGACGCCGCGCCAACTCCCGGCGTACGTTCTTCCAGTGTTCGCCATCGCCGGCGCTGGCTTCCGTGGCCGCACGAATCAGCATGTCCGTCACTCCGCCCATGGCCGAAACCACCACCACGAGGTCGGCGTGTTGAGCACGCTCGGCCACTATCTTGCCCACATTTTGCATTCGCTCGGCGTTCCCGACCGAAGTGCCGCCGAACTTCATGACGACGAGTGGCTTCTTGCCTTTTGCAGGAGTCGTCGCTTCTTTAACCATAATTCGTCCCTTGCCTCCGGTGTAAGTCAATCCCTGCCCGCCTGAGCGAACCGGAGGCCCGGGTGCGCTCAGGTCAGCTAGCGAATAGGATTCGTGGTCGTGGATGAGGAGACAGAATTAGGTGTCTTGGTCGATTCGCGGACAACATCGATGAAGACCTTGGCAGGGAGTGACAGGTATCGGTCCCGGCGGTACACCAAACCTAGTTCCCGGTAAATCTTCTCGCCTTCCAGGGGAATCAGCCTCAACACGCCGGCTAGGACCTCGGGTTGCGCATAGGTCCTGCTAATCAGGGAAATCCCCAGGCCCGCACCCACAAACTTCTTGATGGTTTCAACGCTGGCCAACTCCATGGAGATCTGGATGTGGTCACGGTACTGACGCAACAGCCGGTCAATCACCACCCGCGTGTGGCCGGTCTTCGGCAGGATGAGCGGGTGGTGCGAAATCTCCTCCAGGGTCACGCTTTTGTTCTTCCCCAGGGGGTGATTCTTGGGCACCACAAGCTGGACTTCGTCGCGAAAGACCGGAATGACCTCCATGTTATTCGCCGACTGCGGCAGAGTGACGATCCCCAGGTCCAGGACGCCTTCCTGCACTTTCTGCAAAATCTTGTGGCTGAAGTTGCGGTAGATACTGATCTGCACCAGCGGGTAAAGCTGTTTGAACTTGAAAAAAGTCTTCGGCAGGACGTAGAGGCAGGTCGCCTCGTTGGCCCCCATGTAGAGTTTTCCGCGTGGCGTCTGGTTCAGCTCGGCGATGGCTTGCAGGGCCTCCTTATGGAGGCCCAGCATCTTGTCCGCGTATCGCTGAAGGATCTCGCCCGCCGGGGTCAGGAGAACCTTCTTGCCGCTTCGGTCGAACAGCTTCTCCCCACACTCCTGTTCCAGAAGCCGCACTTGAGCGCTAATGGCGGGCTGCGTGCGAAAAATTTTCTCGGCCGCGCGGGAGAAACTCTGCAGCTTGGCGACTTCCAGAAAGCTGGCTAGCTGATCATAGTCCATTGTATCTTGTCTACACCTGGTCCTTACTATAGCAGATTGTGCGGGCTTGGCAGAAACAAAAATGACATTCAGTAGTCTGTAGTCAGCGGGCAAGACCAGGGGACGTAAGTCATAATCCCTCAAGAGGGAGTGCTGCCGGCAGGGTGGTCGCGCGCCTTTGAATTCAAGCAGGAATCAGCAGGTTGCTGAAGCATCTTAGCATGGGACCTGGAAGGCAGGCCCGCTCCATGTCAGAGCGGCGGGCGCTCGTAGCCGCCCACAGCCCTCTCGATTTTCGCGGCTACGGCCAGAGCGACGTCCTCGCGCCATGGACGCGCCACAATCTGCACGCCAATCGGCAAGCCTGCCCGGGAACTCCCTGCCCGAACAACGGCTGCGGGCCAGCCTGTCAGGTTATACGTCATGGTGTAGCTGAAAGCCGAGAGGCGGTCGTAGGTCGAGCCGTGGGCCATGCCGGGGAATGAGCAAACCGGGCACACCATAACGTCGAATCCCTCCATGAAGGAAAGGAGGGAGCGGCGAAACGCGTCCCATTGGCCTATCAAGGCCCCGAACGCAGCTACCGACTTAGCATTAGAGCGCTGGAGGTCCAGGACGCGCTGCATGAGGGGATGGACCTTTTTCGTTCCGGCCATTTCGAGCAGTTCTTCGAGCCCCGCACCTCCGTCGGCGGTGAATAGGCCGAGATAGATTTCGTAGGTTTGCTCGATGTCGCGCGGGCGAGCCTCTTCGACGGCTGTCACGCTTGCTTCGAGCGCTCTTGCTGCGTTCGTTACGGTTTCGGTTGTTTCTCTTGTGGCTGTTTCGATTCCGTTGTCGGTGTGAAACGCGACGCGCAGGGCCTTGAGATCAACCTTGGTCGCATCGCCCAAGGGCATCGCGACGATGGCCGGGTCGCGCCAGTCAACCCCGGCGATGATAGGCAGCACCGTGTTGAGGTCTGCTACGGATCGCGCCAGAGGGCCGATCTGCCAGAGCGCATCAAGCGTTCCACCGGGGCCGGGGAAGTGGCCGGTGCGCGGAACGCGGCCGGAAGTCGGCTTGATACCTGAAATGCCCGTGCAATGGGCGGGGAAGCGCACGCTCCCACCTGCATCGCTGCCCAAGCCGAGTGGCGATCCTCCTGCCGCGATGATGGCGGATTCACCGCCGCCGCTGCCCCCCGGCGACAGCGACAGGTCATAAGGGTTATTCGTTCGGCCATAAACGAGGTTGTCGCTTTCCCATGCCCAGCCGAGTTCGGGGCAGTTCGTCTTGCCGAGGAGGACGCCCCCGGCAGCGCGCAGGCGCTTCACGACGGTGGCGTCCTCTTTGGGCACGTAGGAGGCGCGGCCCAGGGTTCCTCCCGTGCTGATCACTCCTTCAGTTTCGATGGCGTCCTTCAAGGTAAACGGAACGCCGTGCAGCGGCCCTCTGATTTCCCCCTTGGCGAGAGCCTTGTCCGCCTCGCGGGCCTGTCGCAGCGCAGTTTCAGCGGGAAGTTGTACGACGGCGTTCAGCTTGGGGTTGACCTCCTCGATTCGCTTGATACACGCTCTCACCAACTCTTCCGAGGAAATTTGCCTGTCGCGGATGGCTTTGGCTTGCTCCGTCGCTGAAGCAAAGATCAGTTCCATGGTGGTCCACCTCGATTCATTGTGAAAAGGTTCTGCCCGCGCCGGCAGTAAGCGCCTTGCCTCGGGTCACCTCGAATTTCATTGTATGTTGTGAAGGGGTAAAAAAATAGGGTGGTGTCCCAATTCGAGTGTAGGCCCGCCTCTCCCGCAAGGCGGGACGGGACGGCCAGGCCGGGGCGAGCCCCGGCCCTACATCCCATGTAAGGACACTACGAAAAACAGCCTGGAGTCTTCGCGAGGTGCTGACACTCGTAGAGCCGGGCTTCCCGATTAAAAGCTTTCCGATCAAACGATTAATCGGGCGTGTTTTCAAGACTTCTTGGCGTAGTTGACCAAGCCGGTGATGTCGATGATGACCACGGGCTCATTTCCGACGACCCACGCGTCGTGTCCTGGAGCAATGACGCCGACATCGCCAGGGCCGAACTCGATTTCGGTGCCGTCATCCATCTTGACGTGCAGGCGGCCCGAGATCATGTATTGGGTGTGTGCGCCTTCGCAACTTTTGGTCTTCGCAATCGGCTTGACATGTTCTGACCATTTCCAGCCCGGGTCGAATGTAGCGCGCCCAAACGTGACGCCGCCCACCGTGGCCGTCGCAACCTTGCCCTTGGGGAAAGTGCGGGTTTCATCGGGTGAATTCAAACTCTTCTTCTCGGTTGGTTTCATTTCATGCCTCCTCGACAGGGATAGTTTAGACGGAGATTTCGATTCCGGAATCCGTCGGTACCTTTGGGTTTATAACCCAGTTGCTTGTAGTGAAAGCCCAGAAATTCGATTCTATCACAAAGAGTTTCTTGGTGGGACGGCTTTTGTGGTCTAGAGAAGGACCCTAGGCCTCGCCCTTTGTGTCAGGAAGCACTTCCATTCAATTCAGTGCCTTCCCCTCAAATCTGGGCTACGCATCTGGACACATTGCCTGTTGACAAGATCCGGTCGTTATGCTAGCCTATCGATGTGAGATCCCGACACATTTGGGAATGGGACCCCATACTTGCCCCTGTTGGGGAAGTGCGGGGCATGATCCCGCGCCAGGAAAGCCCATTCGATCACGCGCTCGACCGAAAGCTAAGGATATTGCTGAGCCGCCGAAACGAACTCCCCGCCGGGAACCTCACGGCCATTGCTTCCCACCCCACGATGACACGGACTTGGAGAACCTCCACAGAATCCTGGGAATCGACATTCCGTCCGGGCACGCTGGGGCTGCGGACGTGTAGTAACTCTAAAAAATGAACGGACCAAGCGGGAATGTTATTGAAAACAAAGGGTCGCTGTGGAAAAACTCAGGGCGAAGCGGGAATGTACTTGAAAACAAATTAGTTGTTCGTTAAAAGCGGGAATGTTATTGAAAAGAAAGGGTGTTACTGGAAAGGCAGAAGTCAGAAATTAGAAGTCAGAAGAAAAGCCTCAGGCGAGCAAGCCAGCGCAGGTCCCGCCCTCTGGACCTGCGGTTCTTCTGAGCAGCCAGGTGACGAGCAGAGAGAAGGTGACAGTAGACAGCGAGCGAAGCCCCCCACCCCTCCCCCGCTGCCCCGTGGGTGTCGGGGCAGCCCCTAAAAGGCAGCAGGCAGTAAGCAGAAAGCAGGAGGCAGAACGCAGTGGGGAGACGCCAATTCAGAATTCATCATTCAGGCTTCATAATTGCTCCGAGCCGCCTTCTTTCACCGGACTGCCGACCTGACCGCTCACAACAGACCCCCCGCCCCAAGAGTCTCCCGCTTTACGAAATCGCGCCTCCGAGGTATCATGTACGCCGCGAAAGAATTTGATTGATTTCGATCACGCTTGTCATATAATCAATCAGAATTGAGCATTGGGTGCGACCGAGACAAACTGCAGAGATGCTTCTCCCGCAGAGCGGGATCAGCATGACAAGAACCGCATTCGTGGTGGCAAAATGAAATCCCGTAAGCCAAGAGAACTCGCCCCGAAACGCATCGAGCGGCTCCGACAGATCCTGAGGATGGACCATGTGGTTAGTGTCGAGGAGCTCTCCCGCCAGCTCAAGGTCTCTTCTGCCACAGTTCGCCGTGACCTGGCCCAACTGGAGAGCCTGGGTGAGGTCCGGCGCGTTCACGGCGGGGCCGTCGGGGTGGAAAGCCGGCTGGAAGAGCCTCTCTTCGACGACAAGACTTCAATTGCAGCCAGAGAAAAGCAACGGATCGCGCAGGCAGCTCTCAAGTTCATCAAGCCGAACGATACGATATTTCTCGACGGTGGCAGTACGGTTTTGGAATTGGCGCGGCTGGTGCGAGACCGCTCGAACCTCACCGTGGTTACCAATTCCCTGCGCGCGGCCATTGAACTGGCGGCTCAAGGACCCAGGGTGATATTGATCGGCGGCGAATTCCGCCGGCTCAGCCAAACCCTGGTCGGTGCTCTCACTCGTCTTACCTTGGATGAAGTACACGTGGATAAGGCCTTCATGGGCACGATGGGGCTGAGTCTCGAGGAAGGGCTTACGACCACCGATCCGAGCGAAGCCTATACCAAGGAACTCGTCATGCAGCATGCCCGGCAGGTCTTTCTCTTGGCTGATCATAGCAAGGTAGGCAAGGTCTCCTTCGCTTGCGCGGGGCAACTGGGAAAAGTTCAAGTGCTGATAACGGACAAACAAATCGACCGTAAGTTTGCCAGCCAACTTCGCAAGAATGGCGTTGAGGTAGTGCGGACGTAAGAGCAGTCAAGAGTCAAGAGTCGACAGTCGAGAGTCGAAGGGAAGTCGCATTTGTACTTTCGACCTTCGACTCTCGACTCTCGACTGCGTAAAAGGGAGCGGCATTGGGGAGCGTGAAAATGAGTGTAGGTTACCTGAGCGATTTAAGACCTGATTTCAGGCCATTCGAAATCGATTGCGGCAAGATCCCCGGTTACCGGTTCAGAGGAAATTTGCGAACCGAACTCGCCGCGGGCCGAATTGAAGCGAGGACAGCCATCGATCTCCTCGAAGACATGCTGATGATCCGCGAGATGGAAGAAATGATTGTGAAGCTGCGGTCCGGCGCGTACGAAGCCATCAAGGATTTCAATTACCGGGGGCCGACGCATGTATCGATCGGCCAGGAAGGCGCTTCCGTGGGAGCGTGCAGCGCCTTGAACCTGAAGGATTACATCACCAGCACCCACCGTGGCCACGGCGACAGCCTGGCGCGGGGCTGTCTCGCCATCCGGGCCATGAATGACGAGCGGCTTCGGAAGCGCGTCCCTGACTCGAAAGCGGCCTCGCACGCAGAACTCCTTGAGGATGCTCTTGAGGAGCACGTCTATCGCACCCTCGCCGAGCTCTTCGGAAAGGAAGGCGGGTACTGCAAAGGGCGCGGCGGCAGCATGCACATCGCCGACTTCAGCGTCGGCCACCTGGGAGCGAACGCCATCGTGGGCGGCAGCGTACCGATCGCGACCGGGGCGGCGGTGGGAAGCCGCTATCTGCGCAACGGAGCCGTGGTCTGCTGTTTTGCGGGCGATGGGGCCTTCGCGAACGGCGTGGTGCTCGAGTCGCTGAATTTCGCCGCGCAAGTTCAGTTCACCAACGAACTCGCCGGGGATTACCGCTTCGGCGTGCCCATCGTCTTTTTCGTGCTCAACAACCACTATGGGATGACGGGCCGCGCCGACAACGAAGTGATGGGCATTGCACACCTGGCGCGGCGCGCGGCGGGCTTTTCCGACTGCAACATGCACGCCGAGGTCGTGAACGGCATGGACGTCCTTGCCGTTCGCGACGCCATGCTGCGTGCCGCTGAGATGTGTCGCAATGGGAAAGGCCCGGTTTTCCTGGATGTGAATACCTACCGCTATTACGGCCACTCGCTGAGTGACCCACGCAACGAGTACCGGACGCGCGAAGAAGAAGCGGCCTGGAAAGCGGTTGATCCCATCACGACCTTTGCCAAGCAGCTCCAGGAGTGTGGCGTCCTGGACGAAGCGGGCGTGGCCGCCGTGGAGGCAAGGGTTCGCGAGCGCAATGCGCGCGCCGCCCAACGCGCCGCGGCGTCCGCTGACCCCGATCCCAAGGATGTCATAAAGTACATGTACACGGACACCTGCGTGGAGGCAGTCCCGCCCGAATATCGAAAAGTGAAGATCATCGAACCGCCCGCCCCGATCAAAAGGGCCAAGGGCGAGATTACTTATCGCGATGCCATCAAGGAAGCCTTGATCGAGGAGATGAAACGAGATTCGCGCGTCATCTTCTATGGCGAAGACGTGGCTGAATATGGAGGAGCGTTTAAGCTCAGCAAGGGGCTGCTCGAGGCTTTTGGCCGCGACCGCGTCTTCAACACCCCGATCTCCGAAGCCGCAATTTGTGGGACGGCGGTGGGCGCAGCCATGATCGGCCTGCGGCCCGTTGCCGAGCTCATGTATATGGACTTCCTGCTGATGGCTGGCGATCAGGTTTGCAACCAGGCTGCCAAGTGGCATTACATGTCGGGTGCGCAGGTCGAAGTCCCACTGGTCATACGCGCTTCGATTGGAGGCGGCAAAGGATACGGCGGCCAGCACTCGCAAACCCTGGAATCGAGCGTGGCGAATATTCCGGGCTTGTATGTGGTGTATCCGGCCACGCCTTACGATGCCAAGGGCATGATGAAATCGGCCATTCGCGACAATAACCCGGTATTGTTCCTTGAATCTCAACTCCTCTATGGCGTTAAAGGCGTGGTGCCGGAAGAAGAGTATCTGGTTCCACTGGGCGTCGCGGACGTGAAGCGCGCGGGCGACGACATCACCCTGGTGGGCTGGGGGCCGGCGGTTCCCGACGCCCTCCAGGCCGCCGAAAGACTGAAGGCGGAATTGGGTGTGAGCGCTGAGGTGGTGGACATCCGCAGCCTTATCCCGCTCGATAAGGAGACGATCCTCGCTTCCGTGCAGAAGACGGGGCGCTGCGTGGTGGCCAGCCAGTCGGTGACCATCGGCAGTTTCATGGGCGAAATCATTGCGACGATTCAGGAAAACGTCTTCGATTATCTCGATGCTCCCATCCTGCGAGTGGGCACCAAGGACGGGATTGCCCCGCAATCGCACGTCCTCGAGGCCGTTTTCCTTCCCAATGCCAATGACATCTTCGAGGCCGCCAAGGCCATTCTGTAGCAGGAGGGTCTTACCACGAATTGGGAAGGGCGGGGTTTTAATCCCGCCGCTACCGCCGCTGCCCTCACCCCCTTGCCCCTCTCCCGCAGGCGGGAGAGGGGGGACCACGAAGTGGTGGGTGAGGGCTTTGCGGCGGGGTTAAAACCCCGCCCTTCCGGGGGGAGAAGGGATCACGATCATGGTTCGACCGATCACCATGCCCAAGCTGGGGCAATCTGAGGAAGTGGGCACGCTTGTTCGTTGGCGGAAGAAGGTGGGAGACACCGTCGCCAAGGGTGACATCCTCTTTGAGATCGAGACGGACAAGGCCGTACTCGAGGCGGAAAGCTTCTTCGAAGGGACGCTGCTAAAGATCGTAGTCCAGGAAGGGACAACCGTCCCCATTAACACCACGGTCGGTTTTGTTGGTGATCCCGGAGAAGCCATTCCGGAAACGGCGTTGCCTGCACCCGAGCCAAGGCGAGCAGAAGCTCCCAGCGTTTCAAAAGAAGCCTTACGACCGCCTGCGCCGCCGCCGGCTCGAGGAATGCCCGAAGCGCGTGTGGAACCTCCGGTTTCGCAGGTTAGACATGTAGGGGCGGTTCGCGAACCGCCCCTCCATCCCGCGCCCAGCGTGATGGCCCCAGAAGTGTTCCGAATCAGTCCGCGCGCCGCCAAGCTCGCCCGGGAGTCTGCCATCAACCCCTCGCCGATCGTCGGGACTGGCCCTTACGGCCGGATTGTCGAACGAGACGTAAAGAATTATCTGGAATCCAAGGGCTACTACCAACTCCGCATCACGCCGGCGGCCAAGAGACTTGCGGCCAAGGAAAACATCGACATCCTTACACTTGAAGGTAAGAACGGCCCCCAACGCATCACCGTGGCGGCGGTTCAGAGAGCCATTGCTGAAAAGCCACAACCGATGAGCAGAATGCGACAAGTGATTGCGTCACGGCTGGTGGAGAGTTTTACCACCACTCCACACTTCTTTGTCACCGTGGCTGTGGATATGACCGGGCTGGTCAATTTCCGCTCGGAACTGAAAGCCCAGGGGGCGTCTTACACGCTCACCGATTTCATTTTGAAAGCCGTGGCGCTCAGTCTGGTCGAGTTCCCGATCGTGAACAGCACCACAGACGGCAAGAGCGTTCGCTGGCACAGCAAGGTGCACCTGGGCTTGGCGGTGAACCTCGAGCAAGGGCTGGTGGTCCCGGTGATCCGCGACGCCGATGAGTTGAGCCTGGCGGAACTGCACGACCGCGCCACCGCGTTGGTTGCCAAGGCGCGCGCCGGCAGACTCACACCCGACGAAATGGCGGGAAGCACCTTCACCATTTCCAACATGGGCATGCTGGATATTGAGAACTTCACCGCCATCATCAATCCCGGTGAAAGTGCCATCCTCGCCGTGTCGAGCACACTCAAGCAACCGGTGGTCAAGGATGGCCAGATCGTTGTGCGGGACATCATGAAGATGACTCTGTCTTCCGATCACCGTATTATCGACGGCGCTACGGCCGCCAAATTTGCGAATGCAATCAAACAAAAACTCGAGGAGATATCACTGTGGAAACGTTTGGCGTAGTGGTAATCGGGGCGGGGCCGGGAGGGTATCCGGCCGCCATTCGTGCCGAACTTACCGCCACTGAACTCGCCCAAACCATCCACTCCCACCCCACCCTCGCTGAAGCATGGATGGAGGCTGCCGACGTGTTGCTTGGCGAACCCATCCACACCATCGCCAAACGACCAAGGTAGCAGGCCACATCTCCGGTGTGACGGCGTCCATTGAGCCGGTGAGTAAACGCGAAACGCCGCCCGCCGCGACGAAGTTCGGAACGAGTCTGTGTCGCAGACTCAGATTAGAGGGGAATGAATACGACCTGATTTTCAAGGTCTATCTCCGTACAGCACTCCACCAGCAATACCAGATCCTCGATTGCCCTGATCAAAGGCAACTCCTTCCTCACGATCACCAACCCGGCAGTTTTCTGCCCAGAACGCATTCTCTAGTACACAGCCTTAAGCATCGTCTTTCGATCGTGGGTTACAAGCGCGCGCTGGTTCCCCGCTGCCCATTGGAGCAGCGCGGCATCCTGTGCTCCCGCCAAAGCGGTTTCCTGGACGAGGGTATACAACAAGTCGGGAACGCGCAGTTGCAGCCGACGCAAAATGCGTTGGTCGAGGTTCTCATCAATGAGGACCTTCAACATGCAGAAAGGGGGCTCACTTGAATATGCGGGCGTGCCGCTCTTCTAGCCGTTTCTGGACGCACGTGGGGCCTTGAGTGCTACGGAGCGTTTGCTCGATCTCTTCGGCCTGTGTCTCTTGGTTCGCGAGATACGTTTCGACTTCTTCGGTGTGCTCAAGATAGTAGAAGATCGCGCCGTAAATGTCGCGGAGAGTGACTGACGGGAAACTGTGCTGGATTTGCTCTGCCGTGGCGCCTTGTTTGAAGTGGTGGACCACCAAATCAAGGAGCACACGCGAAGACCCGACCCGAATCGTCCCGTCTTCCCATGCCTTGAGGGGGGCTGGCAAGGTTGTAACGACTTCTCCCATGCCTCGGATTATAACGCGGTTCACAGATTTTGATGCAGTTATTCCGGGTGGTTCTTTGACACTGGATCTCCGAAGGCAAGGCCGCGTGGCCTCTTACCAGAACTTCGGAATCAGGAAACCGGTGTGCCGGCAGTGCTCTTTATAAGCTTCCCCGAATTGCGCGGCCAGCATGGATTCTTCTTTCCTCGCCTTCATCCAATAGCCCAGGACGATCAAGGCGACTCCCGCGACGCATCGCCATCGGTCAATTGCCAAAGCTCCGCCCAACGCGGCCAGATCGATTCCGGAATAGATGGGATGCCGGAAATGAGCGTAGGGCCCAGTACGGATGAGCTTATGGTCCTCTTTGAGAGTGACACTGGCGCTCCAATACTGTCCCAGGTGCCAGCGAGCCCACAGAGCGATAGCGATGCCGATCCAGGTGAGTGCGACGCCCGTAACGGCAAGAGCGTATGTCTGATGGACAACGTGATGACCAAGAACGCCGATCTCCGCTATGCCGGTGAAGAGCAGGACAAAGCCAAGGATTTCCAGAAAGAGGAAGCCGGAACGCGACGCCAAGGATTCCCGGCTGAGGGTCCTGCGCGTCTTCAGCGCGCCCGCGGCCCAGTATGCGCAAAAGACGATCCACGGACCTTCAATGACATAACGCCAAATCATGCTTCGAGCACCGTCCCGTCTCGCGGACACGTTCAAGTTGCATTGCCCAAGGTGTCATGGTGAACTCGGCAGAGATTATAGCAGGCAAATACTTCCCCAGAAACATTCCATGGTCTTGAGTTGTGCTTTGAAACTGGGTCGTAGGTGCGGCCCCCAGAACCATCTTTGCGATCAGGCTCCGGGACGCCCGTGGCGAGCGTCGCTGCCGCGCTGTGTTACTTGCCGCGCAGGCGGTCGAGCGCCCAGGCGGCGTGTTCACGGACGATGGGGTCAGAATGCTGGGCAGCCTGCTCGAGCCAGGGTACAAACCTCTCATCGCCGGAATTGCCCATGGCCACGCAGAGATTGCGCAGCCAGCCGCGGTACTTCACACGCTTGATGGGCGAGTGGGCGAAGATTCGGCGGAAGTCATCTTCACTGATTAAGGCCAAGACATCCAGCGCCGGGTTGAACAGAGAAAAGCGGGGAGTGTCCGTGGTCCGTTGTCCGTTGTCCGTGGTCAGTCGTCCGTTTTCCGTTGCCAGTTGCTTACGAGCACTTCCCTCCTCCAGCGTGGGGCGGATCGGCGCAAAAGTCATTGGGTGGAACTGCGGGACTTTCGTAGTCGCCGCCTGCTTGCCGCAACGCTCATCTGCGTTTTGCTTTTGAGGGAAAAGTCTCGGCTGATGGCTGATAGCTGACGGCTGACGGCTGCTGTTCCAGGGACACACATCCTGACAAATGTCGCACCCGAAGACATTGGCGCCGATCTTTGGCCGGAACTGCTCCGGGATTGCTCCCTTGATTTCGATAGTGAAGTAAGAAATACACCGCGACGCATCCATCACGTAGGGTTCAACCAACGCCTCCGTGGGGCACGCATCGAGGCACGCCGTGCACGACCCGCAACGGTCGGCAGCGGGCAAGTCTGGTGCAAGCTCAAGGCTGGTCAGGATGACCCCGAGGAAAAACCAGGAGCCCTTCTCCTGATTGATGATGCAGGTATTCTTTCCCATCCAGCCGATTCCCGAAAAGCGGGCGAAGGCTCGTTCGACAACGGGGCCGCTGTCAACAAAGACCCGGGTCTCGACGCCTGGCGCCAGCTCTTCCAAAGCCGCGCGAAGCTGTTCGAGCTTTGCCCGCATTATCTCGTGGTAATCCTGCCCCCAAGCGTAGCGCGAAACCCAGGCGCGAGGCGCGGTGGCTGCAGGATAAGGAAGCGACGTGTTATAGACCAGTCCGACGCAGATAACTGATTTGGCAGAAGGGAGGACCAAGTGCGGATCGAAGCGCTTGGGGTTCTCAAGGTATCGCATCTCCCCGTTGAAGCCCTTCTCCACCCACTGGCGGGAAAACTCAAGGTCTTTCCAGACCCCGATGGGTGCGATCCCGGCTAGGTCAAAGCCGAGGTCGAGAGCGCGCTGTTTTACGGCAAGGCTCGAAAGCATTGGGTTGAATGATAACGCCGCGTGACAGGAGATTCCAGAGAGGCATTGTCTCAGCCGTGGAACTCAACAGCACTGGGCATTCACTCGATGTGAACGCTGAAGATGCTGCCCGCGTGCGTCCGAAGGAGCACGACATCCCCATCACCGCGGCTGAGGAAGAACGTCAACGCAGGAAGACTGCCTGGGAGGCTCAGCAAGCCCGCCAGTACTATGAAGAGATAGTGCTGAAGAAGCCCAAGGGCGAATTAGTCCAGATTGGCGATGCCGCCAAAGAGGTCGAGGAAAAAGTTTCAGTCTGACTCAGGGCTGGATGGTGGGGCATTCCGGGCCGGCCGCGTAGCAGCGCGACCGGCCCTTTCTTTTACATCATGCGCGGGGGTGACAACGAAAGCGGACTTGACGGCCGCCGAGAGAATATGTAAATCTGATTTTATGAAACTACGTATTTCCGCGACCGAAACCGTCCGCAGATTTTCCGAGCTGATGAACCTGGTCCGCTATCGGGGTGAGAGTTTTGTCGTGGAACGCGGGGGCAAGCCCATCTGCGAAATTCTGCCGGCCCAGCCGCCGAAGTTCAGTGGCAGGGAACTGGCGGAGCTGCTCCGTTCACTGCCCAAGCCGGATGAGGAGTATCTCGCCCTGGTGGAGCGCCTGATGGCGAAGCAATCCACGGTAGCAGAGTCGAGATGGCCACGCTGATCGATTCGAGTGTCCTGATCGCCGCGGAGCGGGGAGATCTCGCCCTGGACACTTTCTCGGCTCGTTATGCGGAGGAGGATGTGGCGATCTCGGCGGTGACTGCCTCCGAACTCTTGCACGGCGTTCATCGGGCAAGGACGGCCGGCCAGCGCCATCGGCGTCAAGCCTTCATTGAGGGGTTGCTCGCGCAGCTTCCCGTCATCGCTTTTGATCTCACCGTGGCCAGGGTGCACGCCTCGCTGTGGGCCGACCTCGCCAAGCGCGGCGTTGCGGTCGGTGAGCGTGACCTGATGATCGGCGCTACCGCCATTGCCAGGAATTACACCGTGGCCACCCGCGACGAGCGAAGCTTCTCAAGAATACCAGGGCTCAGCGTGCAATTGCTATAAGCCGGGGTTGTTGGGGTTTCGGATGTTGGGAGTCCAGTGGTCCGATCCCCCTGACACTGGTTGCGCGTGCGTTGGTGCTATCGTAACATTGCTTAAAGTACGCTGGGGTCGGGGAAGGGGGATCTGCGGATGGCAACGACCAACATCAAGGAAGAGGCCCGAAAGCTTATCGAAAAAATGCGGGACAACTCTACCTGGGATGACCTGATGCGTGAGATCTACGTGCGTCAGGCCATCGAATCCGGGCTGGCCGATAGTCAAGCGGGGCGCACCACCACCGTCGAAACGGTCCGCGCGGACTTTGGCCTCGAAAATCATCTGCTACGTCAAGCCTGATCGGATCGACGTGCTTGCTCTTATCCACGGCGCACGGCAAATCCCACCCAGCGAGTAAACAATGGCCGAGGATTTCTGGCCCCCATCCGCGCGTGGCGCCGATCCCGCGCCTGCGGGATCGGCGACCCCTGGCCCGCCCAAAAGCCTCCCCGGTATCCAGGGTGCAGTCCGTCAGTTGACGGAGCAATCGGCCCACACATACAAACCAATGTATGTGCCAGCCGCGAGAACCTTATGTTGCTTCCGGTCATCTAATATCTTAGGATAAAAGTGTTCTCCGAGCCCGGGGTGCTAAAGGCACAACACAAGTCCATGCCCTGCGGGCCGTCAGGGTGACTTGAGAAATCGAGCCGCCTCCCGTGTTTGGAAAGGAGAACAGAACCTACTCCAAACGCGGGTAGGTTTTTTTGTTTGAGGCGTGGCTTTGGAGTGCGGCAGCTTGCTGCCGCTTTATCGCCCGCGAGCTTGCTCGCGGTCGTCTCGGCACAAGGCGGCGATCCGGCCAGCAAGCTGGCCGGTAAGAAAGCGGCAGCAAGCTGCCGCACTCCAAAACCTTCGTTCGCAGCGATGATGTTGAAAGACAAGTTCGGGCGTGACATTCACGACCTTCGCATTTCGGTGACGGACCGGTGCAACTTCAGTTGCGTTTACTGCAAGTCCGCCGATCCGAAGAACTATTTTCCGCACCGGGAACTGCTGGACTGGGAAGAGTTTTTGCGGCTCAGCCGGATTCTGGTGGGGCTCGGGATCCGCGAAGTGCGTGTTACGGGAGGCGAACCCCTGCTGCGCCCGGGGGTTGTGGATTTCATCTCACGATTGCGGCAAATCGACGGCCTTGAGGACGTGGCGATAACCACCAACGGTTACCTTTTACCTGAAATGGCTGGGGATCTCGCCGCGGCTGGCTCTCCCCGCGTCACCGTGAGCCTGGATTCGATGGACCCGGCAAAGTTCACCCGGATGACGCGCACGCCGCGTTCACTCGAGAAAGTGATGGCTGGAATGGATGCCGCGCTGGAGGCGGGCTTGAAGCCTGTCAAGGTGAACATCGTGCTGGTGCGAGGGTTCAACGACGATGAAATTGTGGATTTTGCCCGTCTCGCCCGGAAGCGTGACATTATCCTCCGCTTCATCGAATTCATGCCCCTGGATGCCGATCATTCCTGGAAGCGCGAGTTAGTGGTCACGGCCCGGGAAATCGTCGCGGCAATCAACCCGGTCCTTCCCTTGCTCGAGGCGCCTCGGCACTCTCCCAGCGAGACCGCATTGCGTTATCGCTTCGCGGATGGGCAGGGCGAAATTGGGATTATTGCGCCGGTTTCCATCCCCTTTTGCGGGCAATGCAGCCGGATTCGCCTGACCGCCGACGGAAAGCTGCGCACTTGCTTGTTCTCGATGGAAGAGCACGACGTGCGGCATCTGGTTCGCAATGGCGCCATGGACAGCGACATCGAGCGATTCTTCCTCAACGCGGTTTACCAGAAAGAGCCCGGCCACCGCATTAATGAGCCCGATTTTGTTCAGCCGGATCGCACCATGGTGTACATCGGGGGCTAGCAGGAATTTCTCATTACGGACGGGGAAGGGCGGGGTTTTAACCCCGCCGTCACCGACGCTTCTAATTGTTTCCCCGTCTCGCGCCCCGCACAGTCCGTCAGCCGACGGACTGTGCGGGGCGCGAGACGAACAGAGGGGACAGCCCTTTCGCGGCGGGGTTAAAACCCCGCCCTTCCGGTCGCCCGACTCAAAACGGCAGAGCGCGGCGAGAAATCCGGGTCAGCCCAGGCGCATAAAGGGCACGCGATAGTGGCTAATGACGAACTAGGTTAGAATAGTCTGAGGGACCGATATGGCGACGGCAGTCTTCAATACGCTACCGGAGTTGTACGTGGCGCTTCCCGAGCCGGAGCTCGAGGAGCGCATCGCCGGCGCGAAAGCCGAGTTGGGATCGCGCCTGGTCATCTTGGGGCATCACTACCAGCGCGATGAGGTGGTGAAGTTTGCAGATTTCCGAGGCGATTCTCTAAAGCTCTCGCAATGGGCGGCCCGCCGGCCGGAAGCGAAGTACATCGTCTTTTGCGGCGTACACTTCATGGCCGAGAGTGCGGATATATTGAGCGCCGACCATCAAATCGTAATCCTTCCCGACTTGAACGCGGGCTGTTCGATGGCGGACATGGCTGACCTCGAGCAGGTGGAAAGCTGTTGGGAGGAACTGAACCGGGTGACCGGCGCAAAGATCGTTCCCGTTACTTACATCAACTCTACTGCTGCCATCAAAGCTTTTGTGGGCCGAAACGGCGGCGCGGTGTGTACGTCTTCCAACTGCAGAACGCTGATGGAGTGGGCTTTGGCGCGTGGCGAGAAGGCTTTGTTTCTGCCGGATGAGCACCTGGGCCGCAACACCGGCTACCGCATGGGCATCCCACTGGATCAAATGGCGGTGTGGAACCCATGGAAGGATGCGGGCGGGCTTTCCGAGGGGGATATGCGGAAGGCGCGCATCTTCTTGTGGAAGGGACACTGTTCCGTCCACCTGCGATTCTTGCCCCAACACGTCGAGCGGGCGCGCCAAGCCCATCCTGGCATCCGGGTCATTGCTCACCCGGAGTGCTCCTGGGAAGTCTGCCAGTTGGCGGACGAAGTGGGTTCGACCGAATACATCGTCAAGCGAGTTGTGGAATCGCCGCCGGGAAGCCAATGGGCAGTAGGCACAGAAATACACCTGGTGAACCGGCTGGCGGCGGAGCATCCGGACCGCCGGATTATCTCTCTCGACGACTGCGTGTGCATGTGCAGCACCATGTATCGAATTTCGCCGCAGCACCTTTGCTGGACGCTGGAAAGCCTGGTGGATGGACAGGTTGTGAACCAGGTTACGGTGGACTCGGAAACTAAACGCTGGGCGCGTGTGGCGCTTGACCGCATGTTGGAAATCTGAAGAGCAGTCGAGAAGTCGAGAGTCGAGAAGTCGAGAGTTAAAACCCAAAGGGCAGCCGACAGCCAACAGGTGACGGTCAAAACGCAGAGAGCGGGTAACTGTAGACTCTCAACTTCTCGACTCTCGACTCTCGACTTTACTTCCATGGCTGAAAAGTATTTCAACCGCCACGAAGCCGAAGAGCTTTTGCCCGTAATCGGGCAGTTTCTCGAGGAGGCTCGCCAGCAGAAGCGCACCCTGGACAGCATTGCAGCGGAAATCTCCAACGCCGCGCTGCGCATTATGATGCTGGGTGGTTCGCTTCCGCCTCTCACGGAGCTCAACCACAAGAAGGCCCAGCGCGATAAGGTCGCCGAGCAATTGGCCGGGACGATCGACGAGATTCAACGCACCGGGTGCCTGGTCAAGGACCTGGAGACGGGGTTGGTGGACTTTCCAAGCCTGCGGGGAGGGGAAGAGGTTTATCTCTGCTGGAAGCTCGGTGAAGCGCGCATCGGATATTGGCACGGCATCGAGGAAGGCTTTGCGGGACGCAAACCTTTGGATGATTCCCGACCTGAGGACGAACCGCCCAAGTCCTCGCGCCTGCAATGACTGCGTCCCCTGCGGTTCACCAGAGTGCGAGATGGTAGGTCAGTTTGATGTAGAGGCGGCTTTACGCCGCCACGTGGCGAGGTAAACTCGGCGCTACAACATCAAGGAGTTTCATGAACTTTGACGAGCCCACCAACGAGTTGGCGCAAGCCGCGAGCGCCTATCTGCGCAGCGCTGCGCACCAACCGGTCAACTGGCGAGAGTGGGGAGATCGAGCCTTTGCGCAGGCTCGCGAACAGGACAAACCCATCCTTCTGGACATCGGGGCGGTCTGGTGTCACTGGTGTCACGTGATGGACCGGGAGAGCTATGAGAACCCGGAAGTCGCCCGCCTGATTAATGAGCACTACGTGGCGGTGAAGGTGGACCGCGACGAGCGGCCGGACATCGACTCGAGGTACCAGACTGCCGTGAGCGCCCTGAGCGGTCAAGGTGGGTGGCCGCTGACGGCGTTCCTCACGCCCCAAGGCAAACCGTTTTACGGCGGCACGTATTTCCCGCCTGAGGACCAATACGGCCGGCCGGGGATGAGGCGCGTGCTGGAAGCCGTGGCGCTTAGTTTCAAATCCCAGCGGGCCCAGGTCTTGGAGAGCGCGCAGAAGATCTCTGAGGCGCTGGCCGGGGTGGACCGCCTCGAGGGGGGAGATAAGAAGACGGAAGAGGAAATCCTCAAAGCCCTGCTCGAGAACATTGGAGGAATGTACGACGCACAGTTCGGTGGGTTCGGCAACGCCCCGAAGTTCCCTCAACCCAGCAGCCTCGACCTGATGCTGGAGGCGTATCTCGAAATTCGCCAAGCCTGGTTACTGACCGCGGTGACCAACACCCTCGAGCATATGGGCCGCGGAGGCGTTTACGACCAACTGGGGGGCGGTTTTCATCGCTATGCGGTGGACGAGCGCTGGATGGTGCCTCATTTCGAGAAGATGGCTTATGACAACGCGGGCTTGCTTCTCAACTACCTGCGCGCCTATCAGGTAACGGGGAATGGCTTCTTCCGGGATATCGCGGTGGGCATACTTTCCTTTGTTGAGAACGTTCTCTCCGACCCGCAGGGCGGATTCTACGCCAGCCAGGACGCGGACTACAGCCTGGAAGATGATGGCGATTACTTCACCTGGACTTTGGAGGAGACCAAGGCGGTTCTCGGCGACCTCGAGGCGCACGTGGTATCACTCTATTACCACATCGAGCCACAAGGTGAGATGCAGCACAACCCGGCCAAGAACGTCCTGTTCGTCGACCAACCCCTCGAGGCCATTGCGGCCCGCGTGGGATTGACGCCCGAGGAGGTCGGCGAGGTTCTGGCCAGGGCCAAGGCCAAGCTGCTGGAAGCGCGCGCCAAGCGGCCGACGCCTTTTGTGGACAAGACGATTTACGCCGGTTGGAACGGGATGATGATTTCCTCCCTGATTGAGGCGTTCAAGGTCCTGGGCATGGCGGAGGCGCGCGATAGGGCCCTTGCGACTCTCGACCTCCTTCTCGCCAAGGCCTACGATCCCGAAAGAGGGATGTACCACAGCCTCGTGAACGGACAGCCTCGCGTCGATGGGCTGCTGGACGACCAGGTGTTCATGATCGCGGCACTCTTGGACAGTTATGAAGTTTCGGGCGCTCGCGTGTACTTTGACCGCGCCCTGGAGTTGATGCAAATTACTTTGCGCCGCTTTTGGGACGACAACACCGGCGGTTTCTTTGATACCGCGCGCGACCTGAATGACCGGCTGGGTAACCTGACGATGGCTCGGAAGCCATTCCAGGATTCACCGACCCCTGCGGGCAATTCTGTGGCGATCATCGTTCTCGACCGCCTCGCCAGCCTCGCTGCCCGTCCGGATTTCCGCGAAAAGGCGGAAGAAACTCTGGCTCTGTTTGCGTCAAAAGCCGTCGAGTGCGGCCTCTTTGCATCCACTTATGGGCTGGCCCTGCTTAACCACTTGCAGCCTCCTGTGGAAGTGGTGGTCGTCGGCGAGAGCGAGGATGGGCGGACTGCCAAACTCTTAACCACCGCATATCAGACGCCGCGCGCGGGCAAGCGTGTACTGGCGTTTGCCCCAGGAGTGATAAAGAATGGCGAGCTTCCTCCAGGACTCGCCGCTACGTTGCCCAATTTGCCGCTTGCGGGCACGCCTTTGGCGCTGGTTTGCATTGGGTCTTCGTGCCAACCGCCGGTCAACACGCCGGAAGAGCTTAAGGAAGTCCTTGCGGGGAAGGTCGAGTAGCGCCTGCTGAGCATGGATATGAATCGGCGGAATCTCGAAAGGAGTAGGGCCGGGGCTTGCCCGCATAAGCGTTAACCTAACGGCTAGACGCGCCCGACAGCCCGCCTGGGCGGGCGGCATAATGTGGCCCATGGCGAAAGCCATGGGGAAATAGGGAAGTGGAAATACTTCTCAAGCCCCGGCAGGGGCGACATAATCACGACGGGCCGACTGGAATTCTTATGTCGCCCGCCGCGGCGGGCTCGCGCTCTACTCTTCGCTGCGTGATCCCACGGCTTGCGCCGTGGGCCACATTATTGCGCCGCTAACGCGGCTTCGGACGATGCCGAAGCCCTTGAGTTAACGCTTACGGGGCTTGCCCCGGCCTAGGCCGCCCCAAGGGGCGGCCCCCTACTAAGGAGCATCGCAGCTTGCGGCCTTTCCAGGCAGGCGCTAAACTGGATTTTGGAAGACGTTTGTGGGAATCCGTAAGGTGGGAGAAGAAGTCTATGTTGCCTCCAATTCGGAGTGATTGGGTCAAGAATCGCACCGGGCCCGTGGTGACGCAGATGCACTACGCGCGCCAGGGGATCGTTACCGAAGAGATGGAGTTTGTGGCCAAGCGCGAAAGCCTCCCGCCGGAAACCATCCGGTCAGAGGTGGCGCGCGGACGCATGATCATTCCTGCCAACATCCGCCACCTCGAGCTTGAGCCCATGGCCATTGGCATTGCGGCGAAGTGCAAAATCAACGCCAACATCGGCAACTCCGCCACCACTTCCAACATCGAGCAGGAGCTGGAAAAACTTCACACCTCCGTGCATTTCGGCGCCGACACAGCGATGGACCTCTCCACGGGCGGAAACATTCACGAAATCCGCGAAGCCATTCTGCGTCACAGCCCCGTCCCGATCGGCACGGTGCCCATTTATGAGGGCCTTTCACGCGTTTCCCGGGTCCGCGAGCTGACCCCGGAGATCATGCTCGAGGTGATTGAGGAGCAGGCGGCGCAGGGTGTGGATTACATGACCATCCATGCCGGCGTCCTGCGCGAATATATTCCCATGACTCGCCAGCGTATTACGGGCATCGTCAGCCGCGGCGGGGCGATTCTGGCCCAGTGGTGCGTGGAGAATAACCAGCAGAATTTTCTCTATACGCACTTCGAGGAAATCTGCAAGATCTTCCAGAAATACGATGTCTCCTTTTCCTTGGGTGACGGCCTGCGCCCCGGCTGCCTGGCAGACGCCAGCGACGACGCGCAATTCGCCGAACTCGAGACCCTGGGCGAACTCACCAGGAAAGCCTGGGAGTACGACGTCCAGGTGATGATCGAAGGGCCGGGGCACATCCCCCTGGACCAGATCAAGCTTCAGGTGGACAAGGAAATAGAGTTGTGCCAGGAAGCGCCGTTTTACACGCTGGGCCCGCTGGTCACCGATATAGCGCCGGGTTACGATCACATCACTTCGGCCATCGGCGCGGCCATGATCGGCTGGCACGGGGCCTCCATGCTCTGCTACGTGACGCCCAAGGAACACCTTGGACTCCCGGATAAGAACGACGTCCGGCAGGGTATCATCGCCTACAAGATTGCCGCCCACGCTGCCGATGTCGCCCGGCACCGCCCTGGAGCCCGCGACCGCGACGACGCCATTTCCTATGCCCGCTTCCTCTTCGACTGGAACAAGCAGTTTGATCTCTCCCTCGATCCGGAAATGGCCCGCTCCATGCACGACGAAACCTTGGCGAACGAAACCTACAAAGACGCCGCCTTCTGTTCCATGTGCGGCCCCAAGTTCTGCTCCATGAATACCACTCAGGTCATGGAGAAGCAATTGGGATTGAACCAGGGCGAGCGCGAGCAGAAATTCGTGGAGCTGCTCACGAAAGTGCAGGCTTAAGGTTAGGCTCGGACGAGTGGGTGCTGCGACGGTGTCAAATGTTAATCATGGGCTGGTCGGATGAAGTTCAGTGAGCTGCTGCGTTTGCTGGAGGGCGAGGGATTCAGGTTGGTGAAGGAGAAAGGTTCCGTTCGCTATTATTTAAAGCCCGGCGTCGAACGCTTAATCCGGGTTGACTACCATGGTTCGAAAGAGGTGCCAACCGGGACCTGTCAGGCTATACTCAAGGCAGCAGGTATCAGAAGGGGTGAGCACTGATGATCGATATGAAATACTCACTAGTCATCGAAGCAACGGAAGATCCCAACTTCTTCGGTTTCTATTCTCCCGACTTGGAAGGTTTTACTGGCGTCGGCAACTCCATCGAAGATTGTCTTTACAAAGCGAAGTGGGGCATGGAGGAACACGTCGCATTGCTTCGCGAACACGGTATGACCGTCCCGGCCCCTGCGAGTGAACCAAAGGTTACGATTCAAAACGCCAAACCCGTTCCAGCTTAGGATCGGACCGGCAATTACCCGGCGGCGGGCTCCGTTTCCATTTGCCGCACGTGTCTCGCTTTTTTGGAGTGTTCCGCGCCAGCGACATGATGTTCCCGTGTGTTTTCAGTGGGTTAGAAGAATGTTGAGGGGATGGGGGCGAGCGCATGAGTGTGGCATTATGGCACACTCCGCGGTTTGCTGGCCTATTTGTACGCTACATACATAGCCCAGCGAAGTCAAGCGCAAAAGACAACTGCGGAGGTTCTTCGCCCCGACAAGTCGGGGCTCAGAATGACAGGCGTGCAGGGATTCTCCGGCCCCCAAAAAACGCGCGCCTCAGAAGTGGCATAGGCGCGGCTCTTTCTTCATCCGTAGCGGCCGGCTTTAGCCGGGCACCTGCTGCGCTATAGTGCGACGTGCCGCGCTGAAGCGCGCCTCTACGAAAAACCGATAGGATGTCGCGCCCTGTTTTGTTGAGCTTTACTGGACCGGCGGCTCGCCGGGGTGAAGCGGGGCCTGGGCGGGCGCGCCGGGCCTCGGCAGTGGCTTGGCCGGCACGCCTCCCGGTTCGTCTCCCACCCTCCTGCCCTCATGCCGGTTCTCAAGGAGGGAGAATACTCGCCTTTGTTGTTCTGGGGAAAGGACAGCCTTGGCCGCGAGGATCGCCTCCACATTGTGTTTCATCATCTCCCGGCGAAGGTCCGAGATTTCCTGCACCTGTTTCAGAATTTCATCGCGGTCGGGTTTGTCGGCGCGCAGGGCTTCCCTTAGTTCGATGCTCCGCACTTCTATCTCGGCCCTGGTTTTCACATTAGCCTTCTCTGTTTCAACGACGATCTGGCGCAGGCGCTCAACCTGCGGGTCCGCCAGGCGCAAATAAAACCTGATCCGGTCGCTCTCAAGCAAAGCCAGCAACCTCTCAACGCCAAGGTGATTTCGGTGTTCGCGCAAACTGTTCCCCCACCTGCCCTGGTTGACCCCCCAGCCGATACTCCCCAGGCTGAGAAGTGATAGGGCCAGTACCGTCGAAGTAATGATGCCTTTCCTCTTGCCCATATTCCCTCCCTGTTTCCTCTTTCCCCCACCTGCCACCTACGACCTACCACCGACCTCCCCATGCTATTTAGCTTCTTCCAAGGCTGCATCAACTGCCTTGTAATAGGCGTCAGCAGACGGGTATCCCACCAGCATCCGCCCATTGATGAAGCAGGTCGGTGTACTCTGAATCTCCAACCGCTTCGCTTCGCGACTCCCCGCATCGACGCGCGGGAGTGAAGCTTTGGAATCCAGGCACCCTGCCAGCCTGACGCGGCCCACTCCCACCTGGTCCGCATAACCCAAGAGGGCGTCGCGGACGTTGGCGGCGTTCGTACCGGACTGGTTCTGGAAAATCAACGAGCGGTAAGGCGCGTAGGCTTCCGGCTTAATCTCGTAGACGCATTCGTTGGCAATGGCGGCCGTCAGCGCCCAATCATGAATTTGTACAAGCGGAAACTCCTTGAATATGACTCGAACCTTGTCCCCGTATTTTGGCAGGAGCTCTTTCTCCAGGAATTCATGGAGCCGCCCACACATGGGGCACTCGAGGTCCGCGTATTCCACAATGGTGACCGGAGCGTGCGCAGGACCCTGGGTTGGCTGGTTCGTGGTTACGATGGTTCGCAACGCTTCCCGCCTGAGATCCAGTCCCAAGTTGAAGAGGCTTCCCAACACCAGGGTACGATTGTCCTTGGTAATGTAAAAATCCTGGGTTTGCTTCTGCTTCCCGTTTTCGAAGGTCACGGTCGTTGCCAATAAGTTGGGAAAAGCGGATCTACGGAAAGGCCCTGCGGTGACGCTGGTAGCTTCAGGGATTTTGAACTGTTCACGGATGTGTTGAACAGTTTCGCCTTTCGGATCAGCGCTGAGCGCAAAAAGGAACCCCACAATGAGGTAGTGGCGGTCATCGGTAAGGAATATGTTAGTATTTTTCGGTTCTTTGCCATCGTCGGTAGTAGTAGTAATCGTGGAGGCCAGAAAGCCCGGGAAATTCGACGACTGGAGAGGAGTCGCCGTCACTTTCACCGTGTCGGGGATACCAAACCTTTCGCGAACGTACGAGCTGATCTTCTCCTCCAGGGCGGCATCGTCAGAGGCATTCGCTTTGGGCTTTGCCACCCCGCCGGCAATCAACACACCCGCCACAAGCAGTAAGAGCCCACCCCATACTTCAAAACTAGCCCAGCTTTTCCGGATCAATTTGCGAACCTCCTCCCGCCGGCCAAATAAATCATGGCCAAAGACTGACACACGATTTTATAGGCACTGCACAGGAAAATCAATTCTGAGAAACCGGTGGTAGTGGGTCAGTTTGAAATATTTTTAAGCATTTCTTCGATACTCCATAGATGGTCAGTAAGTCCAGCCTCCATAGCAGGCGTGACCCGCAAAGTTTGATGGACGCGAACCCAGTTGTAGTACATGAAATAAAGCGCCACGGACGCCCCATGATTCGCCATTTTCTTGCAAAAGGCGTTCGTCAGCCGGGTGAAGCGCCGCATTTGCATTCTCATGGACAGATTCGACCTCTCGACATAGCTTGTGGATATATGCGGATTCCGGGGCAAGGTGGGCACGATTCCGAAATCATCCCGGGCAGCATTCCGAAATGAACTCGGGCACGATTCCGGGATGAAGCCGGGCGCGGATTCCGATTTCAAGCCGGTCACTTTTTGGC